>ERZ808242.802-NODE-802-length-20892-cov-11.139176_pt1 | contig 20892 bp, 22 predicted proteins | sample MGYA00521244_ERZ808242 | MGnify/ENA primary metagenome ERZ808242 (study PRJEB31516, sample SAMN03275573) | gut metagenome | biome: mammalia-associated habitat; material: feces | host: Papio cynocephalus | place: Kenya | collected 2012-07-27 ... | reverse complement strand
AGAGATTTTGATAAGTTCGATTTCTTAAAAAAGTAAGCAAAATTTATATCTATATTTATAATTCATAGAGGCGACATCGGACTTGATCCGAGATATCACGATGAAATGGACTCAACAATTGTCACTTATTTACAAAAAAGCCGCAGTTTCTGCGGCTTCATGGAGAATATTGTCAGTCTGAAGGCTTGATAAACTTATGATTATGCCTCGGCCTCAACGGTTACCTTAACGGTGGCCTTGACGGTCTTGTAGCACTTGACGGTGCCTTCGTACTCGCCAACGGTCTTGATCTCACCGAGGGTGATGTTCTTCTTGTCAACATCAACACCAGCGGCCTTGAGAGCCTCCTCGATCTGAGCGGTGGTGACAGAGCCGTAAATCTTGCCGGACTCGCTGACCTTTACGGCCACCTTAACCGGTGTGTCAGCGATCTTGGCTGCAAGAGCCTCAGCGTCAGCGATGAGTTTGGCCTCTTTGTGAGCCCTCTGGCGCTTTGTCTCCTCAAGCTGCTTCAGAGCGGATGGAGTGGCGGCGGCGGCGAATCCCTGAGGGATAAGATAGTTGCGGCCGTAACCTGACTTTACCTCTACCACATCTCCGGCCTCGCCGAGATTGGCAACTTCTTTCTTCAAAATGATCTTCATAATCTCGCTCTCCTATTATTTAAGAAGGTCAGTTACATAAGGAAGCAGGGCAAGGGAACGGGCCCTCTTGACTGCCTGAGCGACTTTCCTCTGGAACTTCAAGGAAGTACCGGTGATACGGCGAGGGAGAATCTTACCCTGCTCGTTGAGGAACTTCTTGAGGAACTCGGCGTCCTTGTAATCAACATACTTGATGCCTGCCTTCTTGAAACGGCAGTACTTCTTCTTTCTAACCTCTACTGTAGGAGGATTGAGATAGCGGATTCCCGCATTCTGTGCGTCATTCTGTGCCATAATTAATTCCTCCTTGATTAAGCGTTTTCCTCTTTTTTCTCTTCGGCGGCTACCGGAGCCTCTGCTGGAGCCTCCTCTGCCTTAGGAGCGGCAGGCTTGTTCCTGTTCTCCCTTCTCTTCTCAGCGTAGGCCACGGCGTGCTTATCTAGAGCCACGGTAAGGAACCTGATGATCCTCTCATCACGGAAATACTGTGTCTCAAGGGTGGCGATGAAACTTGGCTCAGCCTTGAACTGGATAAGATAATAGAATCCTGAGGTCTTGTGCTGGATAGGATAAGCCAGCTGACGGAGTCCCCAGTCCTCCTCGTACACAACCTCACCACCGTTGTCGGCGATAAACTTGGTGTACTTTGCAACCGCTTCCTTCATCTGTTGTTCAGACAAAACGGGAGTAGCGATGAAAACGGTCTCGTACTGTTTTAACATTTGACTTAATTGTTTAATAATAAATAAATTGCAGCCCTTTTAGGGACGTATGCCAACCCAAAAGGACTGCAAATATAGTCAATTATCTCAACTTTCGCAAATCAGCGATCAAATCCCTTTCAATAAAATAAATGAATATGACCGCGACGGCAAAAGCGAACCATTACTTTTCAGGAATATTCTCAAGCACAGCGACGAGGAATTTCCAGGTCTCGGCCACGGAGGCGATGTTCACGCGCTCGTCCGGAGAGTGAGGATAGAGGATGTCCGGTCCGATGGAAACCATCTCCCAGTTGGGGTACTTTGCACCCATGATGGCGCACTCAAGTCCTCCGTGTGTGGCGGTGATTTTGAGATCCTTTCCGAAGAGGGATTTATAAGTGTCCTCCAGAACCTTGATCATAGGGGTACCAAGCTTCGGAGCCCAACCGCTGTAAGCGCCTGAAGTTGAATATTTAGCCCCGGCCAGTTCGAACACATAGCGGATAGAGTCGGCGAGGTACATCTTGGCCGCGTCGATAGAGCTGCGGGTCAGCGAGTGAACCGTAAGGTGCCCCTTCTGAGTGCGCACGATAGCCATGTTGGTTGAGGTCTCTGTCAGACCTGGCAGAGTGTCGCTCATTCTCTGGACTCCGTGAGGGCAGGCAAGGATGGCCTTTACAGCCCTGCCTATGACCTTAGGGCTGATGTAGCGGGCAGCCGGAGCGCTCTGCTTCTCGTAGATGAGAATCATGTCAGGATCAGAGTACTGGTACTCGAACTTGGACTCTTCGAATTTCTTCTCCACGAGAGCCTTAACCTTGCGGGAGTCGGCTGAAGGAACGAGAATTTCCGCCTCAGCCTCAAACGGGATCGCGTTGCGGAGAGAACCACCGTTGATGGATGCGATCTTGACATCATATTCGGAGATCACGGCATCGAGAAGGCGGCAGATAATCTTGTTGGCGTTACCCCTGAAGAGGGAGATGTCCATTCCAGAGTGCCCACCCTTGAGCCCCTTAACTGTAATCTTATAGCCTACGTATCCTTCCGGAGTCTTGTAGGTTCTGTAAGAGAAGTCCGCGGTGCCGTCAACTCCGCCGGCGCAACCGGTGCAGAGCTCGCCTTCCTCCTCGGAATCGAGGTTGAGAAGGATGTCACCCTTCAATATTCCAGCCTTGAGTGAGTTGGCTCCGGTCATGCCGGTCTCCTCATCGTAGGTGATGAGAGCCTCAAGCGGGCCGTGCTTCAATGTCTTGTCCTGAAGGACGGAAAGTGCGAGGGCCACACCGATGCCGTTGTCGGCTCCGAGAGTGGTTCCCTTGGCGGTCACCCACTCCCCTTTTATCTCGGTCTCGATAGGATCGGTAAGGAAGTCATGCTTGGTGTCGGCGGTCTTCTGCGGAACCATGTCCATGTGGGCCTGCATAATCACACCCTTGCGGTTCTCGTACCCTGGAGTGGCCGGAGCGGTGAATATGATGTTGCCGGTGTCGTCCTTCTTCACGTCAACACCGTGCTCTTTTCCCCAATTAAGGAGATATTCCTGAACCTTGCCTTCGTGCTTTGAAGGGCGAGGGACTCTTGTCAGACCGTAGAAGTTCTCCCAAACGGCCTTTGGCTGCAAATCTTTAATTGTCATAGCGTTATTCTATTTTAATATGTGAATATATCTTTAGATCACTCTGGATGAATATTATGCAATATCACTTTGAAAGGGGGAAATAGCCTTCTGTGCCAAGCTGGTAGATGGCAATTCTGTCCTGAAGGAAAGAGGTCACGCCATCAGAAAGACGGACGGTGCAGATGGCTGGAATTCTGTAGATGGCGACATTTGCCTTTGACTGTACTCCCTTGCCGGAAGCCTCGCCGGTAGGCTGAGGGATAACCTCAAGAAGATAAGGCTTGCCAGACATATTGTCGGCAGAGACAATCCCATCGGTGTCTGAGATCCGGAACGCGACGTATGTCTGCGACTTCCTGTCCTTTACCGGAACGACATCGCACTTCAGTTTCTGGGTCTGGTAGTCACTGTAACCGATAAACATGGACATATATTCCTTCTCAAGCGCGGAGATCTCCTTAAGAGCCGCACCCATCGCCTCGCCGCTGTAGGTGGCATCGGTGTCCCCCGTGACGATCTGAACCCTCTTCTGACGGAGATTGAATATCATGTCCGCGGCTTCCTTGGCCCTCTGTTCAATAGATTTCTGAACCACCATGTTCTGCTGCACGGCTATGCGGTTGTAAGACGCATCCTCCTTTACACCACGGTAAAGCGTGGCGGCCTCCGAGGTAAGGTTCGAGCTTACACCCTTTCCGTTGAAGTCAGCTCCGGCCTGTGTGGTGAACCTCCACTCGGCACTCTCGCCGAAGCTCCCGTCATTCACAGCGATAAGCCCCTGAGATGTGAGCGAAAGGAAAGACTGTGTGGCCTTGTCCGGATTGACATAGTAGCGGAAATTCTGGTCTGCTTCGATGTACGGGGTCATACGGACCGTACTAAGGGTGCATGTGGTCTGGTCGGACTGACGGGCGTCCACGCCGAGATACTTCTGGGCGTATTTGGCGTAAGGCCCCGCGTAGAAATATTCACGGACAGCTTCAACCTCGATTGTGATGGTGGTCTGAGGAAGCGCATAGGAGACTGTTCCAACGGGATCCTGGGCCGAGATTCTTCCGGCCGGCAGCATGGCGGCGGCCAGACAGAGAAGTGATACGGTTCGATAATTTCTCATATTCATAAAATTTTTGTCATTTCCATCTTTTGTGTGTCCAAAGGTAATTCTCCGGGTGTTTTTCCAGATCCTCCTGGAGCAGGTTATAATATTCCTGCATTATCGAGTGAGGAGTCCTCGTCGAGGCATCGCGGCAGATTTCCTTGAATGTCCATTCGTAGTGGCCTCGGGAGACTGGTGTCAGGCTCATGTAGAACACGCTGTAGTGAAGTTTGTGGGCGATTGAAGCTCCGCCGAGCATTGTCCTGGTCGGCTGGTGCATGAAATCCACCACATCGTTCACGGTTGAGATCCTGTACGGACACTGATCGGCGGGGATGATGTAGATTTTCTTGTCCTCTTTATGGGACAAGGCGAAACGAAGAAGATTCACAGAGCTGACATAGCCGGTGTATCCGTACCGGAGCACCGGTGCGCAGCGGTTCACGCGCATTATCTCGTCCCACATCCTGCTGCTCAATGGCTTATAGACAGCTACGACATCGTTGACATCGATTTTTCGCCGCTCGGATTCCGGACGGTAATCGTAGTTCAGGCATCCGCCTGTGAGTTCCCAGTTGCCGAAATGGCTGTTGAGCACCACGACTCCAGGACTTTCGGCAAGGGCAGCCTCTACGGTCTCTATGTTGGCATATTCGACCAAGCGTCTCTTGTGCAACCGTTCCGGGTTGCGACATCCTCCGAACCAGATCGCTTCCGCGAGTATTTCACCGAAATGTTTATAGAACGCGTCCGAAATCTGTTTGAGTTCCTTGTATTTCTTGTCAGGGAACGCCCGCGAGAGGTTGATCATCACGACATCCCGCCGGTAGTGCAACACATCACGCATAAGCCAGGCAAAGAACCCGGCCCAAGCATAATGGAATCCCAGCGGAAGCGCCGAGACAACACGCAGAACCCCCTGCATCAAACTCGTCAATATCTTCATCTGTCAACAATCTTACGCACAGTAGGCAAAGATAATCAAAGACGCACTCAATATGAAATTTAATTACGAATTTGTCAGGACGGGCTTACGTACGGCCTTGTGTGCAACTTCTCATTCGATTCCCGTTACCGGCCGGGAATTGTTCTCGGAGTCATCTCGGCGGCCGTTTGTTCCTTGTATTCAATAAGCAACAGGAAAGCAAGCGAGGGTGTGAAGGCACGGACGATGCCGCCAATCCGCGTGGGCTTTGAGGTGAAGCCGAGACATATACTGGACAAATTTTCGTACATTTGCCAAGCATAACAAATGTCGCATTATGGAATACCTGTCCAAGGAACGCTACGACCAGATTGTCGCGGAACTTAACAACCTCATAAACGTGGAATATCCCCGGATCAAGGAAGATCTCTCTGAAGCCCGTGCCCAGGGGGATCTGAGCGAAAATGCAGGGTACCGCGCCGCCAGAAGGTCTCAAGGCAAGGCTATAAGCAGAATACGTTTTCTGCAGAGGGTACTGCAATATTCAAGGGTCATCGACACTAACGCGCTTCCTAAAGACAGGGTCTCATTGCTCAGCAAAGTGGAGTTCACCAATCTCTCCACTAATGCCAGAATGACATATTCGATTGTAAGCCCCCACGAAATGAACCTTGAGGAAGGCAAGATTTCCATCAAGTCTCCGATCGGAGCCGCCTTGATGGATAAAAAAGTGGGAGATGTAGTTGACGTTCATGCCCCATCCGGAATATTCCAGCTCCGAATCGAGAACATCTCTGTCGGCCAGTAGTCCCTCAGCCAGAAAACATAAAGTCTGGTCATTATGTCCCTCCACAGCAATATGTCCGGCAAAACGCCAATCCCACGGACAACGTGCCACTTCGACAGGCTCAGTGACCGTAAGCGCATACTTTTCCTATGGAGGGTATCCTCTTTCCTGCACAAGCGAAGCGGCAACGAGTTCGCTGAGGACGCCGTGGAGCCGCTGATAGTGGAGAAGGCGCGTTCCTACCGCAAGGACAACCCGGGGCTCGGGTGCTCGAAACTGTATCTGATAATCAAGCGGATGTTCGAGGATACGGGGTGCATGCCCGGCAGGGACGCGTTCATAGAGATCCTGCGGAAGAACGGCCTGATGGTGCACATCCGCCGCAGGCGCCACTACAAGACGACGGACTCCAACCACCACTCCAGGAAGTACCCGAGCCTCATCGCGGATCTTGTCCCGTCGCGTCCCAATGAGGTGTGGGTGTCGGACATCAGATATGTGGAGACGGAAGAGGGCGTGTGTTATCTGTCACTGATAACCGACGCTTACTCGCACAAGATCGTCGGCTGGGCTGTCGGCCCCACACTGGAGACGACATATCCGCTTCAGGCACTGCGTATGGCGCTTTCGGACATAGACGACATGACCGCCAGACGTCTCATCCACCATTCCGACAGGGGCTGCCAGTACTGCAGCGATGCCTATGTGTCGGAACTGAAGAGCCACGGTGTCAGCATAAGCATGACCCAGAGCGGAGATCCCCTCGAGAACGCCGTGGCGGAACGCGCCAACGGCATACTGAAGACGGAGTGGCTGTACAAGATGACTATCGCCACACGCGAGGAATGCCGTTCCGAGCTTGAGCGCATCATCGGCTTCTACAACACCGAGAGACCGCATATGAGCATCGGGATGCAGACACCGGAGGTGGCGCACACGCAGTCCGGGATTCAACGGAGATGCTGGAAAAATGGGTGGGCCGTGACGTAGAATAGAAAAAAGTGCCTATCTTTGGTGCGAGGCCGGTGGCGGCTAGCCGCCACCGGCCTGAGGGGAAAACCCACAAAGTGCCGTAGAATGAAGGATTGCTAAACACTCTCTGTCTTTCCCAAACTTTCGCTATCTTTGCAACCTGTTATTAAGCAAAAACGACTATGCCAGACAGCAACTTTATAGACTACGTGAAGATCTGGTGCGCTTCGGGGCACGGGGGTGCGGGATCGATGCACCTTTACAGGGCTAAGTATGTGCCTAAGGGAGGACCTGACGGAGGAGACGGAGGACGAGGGGGACATATTATCCTCAAGGCCAACCCGCAGTTCTGGACGCTGATACACCTTAAATACCGCAAGCACATCAAAGCTGAGGACGGGGGGCACGGTGAGGGCGGACTCAGGACCGGGAAGAATGGCGAGGACGTCATTCTGGATGTTCCTGTCGGGACCGTCGCAAAGGATGCCGAGACAGGAGAGGTGCTGTTCGAGATGATGGAACCGGGAGAGACACGGATTCTCTGCAAGGGAGGACGCGGTGGTCTGGGCAACAACAACTTCAAGACGGCCACCAATCAGACACCACGCTTCGCCCAACCGGGTGAGGACGGACAGGAAGGCTGGTTCATCCTTGAGCTGAAAGTGCTGGCGGATGTCGGACTTGTGGGCTTCCCTAACGCCGGGAAATCCACCCTTTTGGCGGCAATCACGGCGGCAAAGCCGAAAATAGCCAACTACGCCTTCACAACGCTTGAACCGAACCTCGGAATCGTCAAATACTATGATGACCAATCATTTGTGATGGCCGACATCCCAGGGATCATAGAGGGTGCGCACGAAGGGAAAGGCATAGGAATACGTTTCCTCCGCCACATCGAAAGGAACTCGGTGCTGCTATTCATGGTCTCTGCGGAAGAGGACGACATCAAGGCGAGCTATGAGACCTTGCTGAACGAGCTTAAGGAATATAACCCCGAGCTTCTGGACAAGGACCGTGTGCTGGCCGTCACCAAGTGCGACCTGATTGACAAGGACATCGAGAAAGAGATTGAGCCGACGCTTCCTAAGGGGATCCCTCACGTGTTCATCTCTTCGATCAGCGGAGAGGGGGTCAAGGAATTAAAGGATATGCTATGGTCAGCGCTTCACTCATAGGTTTCCTTCACAGAATCGACCAGGATGCAACTCTGTTCCTCAACAGTCTCAGCACTCCAATGACTGACCAATTGTGGGTGCTGATGTCTGACAAGACGGTGTGGATTCCGGCCTACGCGCTCTGTGCCTGGTTCCTATTCCGCAGATTGGGATGGAAGAAGGCTTCGATCGTCCTGATTTCCATCGGCTTGGCGTTTGGGCTTTGCGATCAGTTCTCAAACTTAGTAAAGCATTCCGTTGACAGGCTGAGACCAAGCTACAGTGCAAGAATGTTGCTCGGAGGTCTGAACCTGCTCGAAGGCCGGGGAGGCTTCTTCGGATTCTTCTCGGCGCATGCGGCCAACGCTTTCGCTCTGGCGATGTGCCTGATCATCGGATTCAGGAACGATAGGACACACACTTACAACGCGTTCTACAAGTTAGCCCTTACGTGGGCGGCTCTCGTGGCGGCCAGCAGGATATTCGTTGGAAAGCATTATCTCGGTGATGTGATCGTCGGAACGATCATCGGACTGACAATAGGTTACTTTGCCGGTATGCTGGCCAGATATGTCATCCAGACCCGCATCGACAAAGTTCCTGTCACTGGTCTCACAATGATTCTCGATGAGAGGACAAAGCCTATAACTCTGACAAAACCTTCTCCATCCGGTTCCCGCGGGAACCTTTGATCAGGATTGTGTGGTCGGAAACCGGGTGATCCTTCAGCCAGACTACTAAAACATCTGATGTCGGGAACCATTTAAAATTTGAAATCACCTCTAAGGCTGGTGAACCAAGTCGAACTTCCGGCTTTGAATCCAGGGCCTTGCGGAACTCATCTCCTACGAGGCAGACAAGGTCAAGATTCATTGCAGCCAACTTTCTCAATACGATAACATGCTCTGAAACTGACTCTTCGCCAAGCTCACGCATTTCTCCGAGCATGGCTGCTTTCAGCGGAGCCTGAACCAAGGCAAGGTTGTCAAGCGCCGCTGCCATACTCGTAGGATTGGCGTTGTAGGCATCCTCAATCAAGATGTTACGTTCGGTCTTCTCTAACTGCGAGCGATTGTTTTTAGGAATATATTCACTCACGGCCTGCAGAGCATCTTCGAGAGAGACTCCGAAATGGAGGCCAACGGCGATGGCGGCGGCTATGTTGTTGGCGTTATAGGCACCGGCAAGGTGGGTTTCCAGGCAGAGGAGGTTCTCAGTGCGGTCTGTCGCCTCGACAGGCTCAGCGACCGAAGAAGTGACCGAATCCGGAATGGCCATCCGCACAAAAGGATGCCCGGCATCGGAAGGCAGAACCACAGCGTTCCAATAACCGATGCCATATTCAATGACCTTCAACCCTTTACGCTCGGCGGCCATGGCGACAAGATTCTCATCATCAGCATTAAGGAATATGCTTCCTCCGTGCTCGGAAATATAGTCGTACATCTTTCCTTTGGCCCTCTTGACTCCCTCAAAACTGCCGAACCCAAGCAGATGCGCCTTGCCGACATTCGTTATGAGACCGTAGTCCGGCTCGCAGACCTTGACAAGTTTCTCAATGTCATCAGGATGGTTCGCACCCATCTCGATCACGGCGATCTGTGTCTTGGAATTGATGCCGAGGACAGACAGAGGTACACCGATGTCATTGTTCAAGTTGCCTTGCGTGGAAGTGACGTTGTACTTTACCGACAGCACTCTCGTAATCAATTCCTTGGTCGTGGTCTTGCCGTTGGTTCCAGTCAATCCTATGACAGTCAAACGTTTGCCATCCACGAACGTGTTCTCTCTATGATGACGCGCAAGCGTCTGCAAAGCCTCATGAGTGTCATGGACAACAATAACACGAGAATCTCCTGAGGCGGCTGCCGCAGAGTCTTCGTCCACCACTGCATAACGGGCTCCGGCCTCAAGAGCCTTGAGAGCATATTCATTACCATCAAAATTCTCTCCCTTCAGCCCGAAGAACATCTCTCCCCCACTGATGGTACGGCTGTCCGTTGTCACACGACCGCATTCCTTAAATGCGGCATATAGTCTCTGTATGTCCATATTCATTTTCAATTCTCAATCTATATCAAAATCCTCCCCATTCAAGGAGAGGAATAATATTCAATGAATCTGAAAGATAACTTACTTCTTCCCCGTACTCCCCCAGCCACCAGCTCCGCGTTCTGTTTCCGTGAGAACCTCAACATCCTCCCACTCGACACGCTCGTGACGGGCTACGACCATCTGGGCGATCCGCTCACCGGGAACAATCTCGAAAGGCTCGTTGGAAAGATTCACCAGTGAAGTCTTCAACTCCCCCCGATAATCAGCGTCAACCGTTCCGGGACTGTTGATCACTGTGATGCCGTGCTTTGTGGCCAACCCGCTGCGCGGACGGACCTGCGCCTCATAGCCGACCGGAAGTTCAATGAATATGCCTGTAGGCACCAGAACCCTTTCCAACGGCTTAAGCACAATCGGCCCGGCGATGTCAGCCCTCAGGTCCATTCCGGCGGACGCCTCTGTCGCATAAGCGGGATCGGGCCATTTGCTTTTGTTTACTATCTTGACTTTCAATGTATTCATGTTCAATATGACATAATAAGATAGAAAGTGTGCCCTACAATATTCACAGGACACACTTATATATTCATTTAAGAATTGATCCCTTCCTCTTCCTTCTTGTCCGGGATGACGAGGTTCAGGATGACGCCCACAACCGAGGCGAGACCGATGCCGGCGAGGGAAAACTTACCGAAGCTGATGACGGCGCCGCCGATTCCGATGGTCAGGATGAGCGAGGCGATGATCAGGTTGCGGGTCTTGTTCATGTCGATCTGAGCCTTGACAAGATTGTTGATTCCGACTGATGCGATGCTGCCGAAAAGGAGCAGCATGATGCCACCAAGGACAGCGGTCGGGATGGTCTGGATCGCGGCGCCGACCTTTCCGATGAGGGAGATCAAGATTGCGGAGAGAGCCGCGATCCTCATGCATGACGGATCCGTCACCTTGGTAAGTGACACAGCGCCCGTAACCTCTGAATATGTAGTCACAGGAGCGCCACCGAGGAACGCGGCCAAAGTGCAGGCAAGACCGTCGCCCAACATCGTTCGGTGCAGGCCAGGATCCTTCACGAAATCCTTTCCCGCGATCTCGCTGATCGCGTAGACATCACCCACATGCTCGATGATAGGAGCGATGGCCACAGGAGCCATGAACACGATTGCCTGCCACGAGAGGCTCATCTTCGAGAAATGCGGAAGCTGGAACCAAGGGGCATTGGCGACTCCTGAGAAGTCCATTGAGCTTCTGTAGAATATCACCGCCACAATGTAGCCGGCAAGGGCGCCGAACACAACCGGGATCAGTTTTATCATACCCTTGCCCCAGCAAGAGCAGACGATCGCCACGAACAGGGAGACCAGCGCGAGTATCCAGTTCTTGCTGGCCATGTCAACACCTGTCCCGGCCAGCGAAAGGCCGATCAGGATGATCACAGGTCCGATCACGATAGGCGGGAAAAGTTTCTTGATGAAGCTGACACCGAAGAGTTTGACAAGGAAACTCATCAGGATGTACACCAGACCCACGGCGACAAGTCCGCAGAACATTCCGGACAGGCCGTAGAGTTCTGTCGCCTTGATGATCGGAGCGATGAAAGCGAAACTGCTGCCAAGGTAGATCGGAACCTTTCCTCCGGTTACCGCATGGAAAAGAAGCGTGCCGAGACCGGCCGCGAGAAGAGCGATGGCAGGATCAAATCCGACCAAAAGCGGGACGAGAACCGTGGATCCAAAGGCCACGAACATGAACTGAACTCCGACAATGGATCGTTTCAGTGGGGATAAGGTGTGTTGTGACATAAATATTAAGTTATTTAGAAGCTCGATTATACAAGACAGCGGCGATCACGCCGAATATCACGTTAGGAAGCCACAGAGCGACCACCGGCGGCAACGCTCCGGAATAGACAAACATCTGGCTGAATCTCATGAACAGGATGTAGGTAAAACTGAGGGCGATACCTATTCCGATGTTAAGACCGATGCCTCCCCTGCGTTTTCTTGAGGAAAGGCTTACCCCCATAAGGGTCAGGATGAATGCCGAGAACGGAAGTGCGAAACGGTTGTGTTTCTCGATGAGCGCGTACATCACATTGGCGTCCCCTCTCATCTTCTGCGTGGCTATCAACTCGTTAAGTTGCTTGGCAGGCAACGTCTCGACAGTTTTCTTGTTTCGGTAGAAATCCGTGACTGTCAGGTTCAGCACCGTGTCAAGTTCCGCTCCGGTGGTCACACGGTCCTGAAGGCCGTCGGTATATTCCCTTACAAAATAATTCTTAAGTCTCCAACCGTTGAAAGTGCTGTCCCAGACAGCTTTCTCGGCGGAAATCTTTTTGATGAGCTTATTGTTTTCTATGTCCTCCAAGGTGAAATCGTAGGCCGTGTTGTTCCAAGAACTGAAAGACTCTACAGAGACAAATTTTCCAGGGTTGATCTGATAATGCACATTATTAGAAGACAGAGAGTTACGATGTTTGATATACTTCAGTTCGAAATTGATGCGCTTGACATTCGACCTCGGAATTATCCAAAGGTTGAGCGAAAGTGAAAGAGTTGCGATCAGAAGTGCCGAGACCATGTACGGCACCATCATCCTCCTGTAACTCACACCGCAGGACAGAATTGCGATGATCTCGCTGTTGGCCGCCATCCTGGAAGTGAAAAAAATCACCGTTATGAACACGAACAGCGGACTGAACATATTCACAAAGTACGGGACGAAATTCACATAGTAGTCAAAGACAATGGCGTGCAGCGGAGCCTTGTTCTCGACAAAATGGTTGATCTTCTCGCTTATGTCGAAGATTATGACGATTCCGATGATGAGAAGAAGTGCGATAAAGAAGGTCATTATGAACTTCTTTATGATGTACCAGTCTATCTTCTTCAGTCCCACGCTCATATTCCTAAAGTCTTGAACTTATCCTTTTAACTGTCACTTCCTTCCATGAGGCGAAGTCCCCTGCCTCGATGTGTTCCCGGGCGGCACGCACAAGATCAAGATAGAACGCCAGATTGTGCTCGCTCGCGATCATCGCGGCGAACATCTCTTTCGCGATGAAAAGATGATGCAGGTAGGCTCTTGAATATGTCCGGTCAACGAACGACGCACCATCCGGATCGATCGGCGAGAAATCCTCGGCCCATTTGGAATTGCGCATATTCATTATGCCGTTCCACGTGAAGAGCATTCCGTTGCGGCCGTTGCGGGTAGGCATCACGCAGTCGAACATATCCACTCCCCTCGCGATTCCCTCCAGGATGTTGGCAGGTGTGCCGACCCCCATAAGGTATCTTGGCCGATTGTCCGGCAGGATCGGGCAGACGAGTTCAAGCATCTCGTACATTTTGTCTGTAGGCTCTCCCACAGCAAGTCCGCCGATCGCGAATCCACCGACGGCCGGGCTGTCCCCGACAAGGCTCACGGCATGGTCAACGGCCCTCTTTCGGAGTTCCGGATAGACGCAGCCCTGGATGATCGGGAACATCACCTGATTGTACCCGTACAGAGGATCGGTCTCGCAGAAATGCTTGAAATAGCGTTCCAGCCAGCCTTGGGTCAGTTTCAGAGACTTGGCGGCATACCTCTCGTCAGCGTCACCAGGGCAACACTCGTCAAGTGCCATCATGATGTCGGCGCCGATCACCCTTTGGGTGTCGACATTGTTCTCAGGAGTGAATGTGTGCCTGGATCCGTCAATGTGAGACTGGAAACGGCAGCCTTCTTCGGTGATCTTTCTGATTTTCGTCAATGAGAACACCTGAAATCCACCGCTGTCCGTAAGGATCGGCCTGTCCCAATTCTCAAACTTATGCAGCCCTCCGACTTTACGCAGGATGTCAAGCCCCGGTCTCAGATAGAGATGATAGGTGTTGCCAAGGATGATCTCGGCCTTGATGTCCTCCTTCAAATCCTTGTGATAGACCCCTTTGACAGAGCCGACAGTCCCGACGGGCATGAATATCGGAGTCCTCACCTCACCGTGATCGGTGGTGAACACTCCTGCCCTTGCCCTTGATCCTGGGTCTCTCGCTATCTCTCTGAAAACCATCCTTCCAAAATTTAACCCTCAAAGATAGTGATTTTTAGCCGAAAACTCGTACATTTGTTTGTTTTGACCATGCGCAAATAACAAAAAAAACAATAACATTATGAACAACAAGCACATCAGCCTAAGGCTGATCATCATGAACTTCCTTCAGTACGCCATCTGGGGAGCGTACCTGACCTCAATGGGAAGTTTTCTCGGCAAAGCCGGGCTCGGTCCCCAGATCTGGCTTTTCTTCGCCACACAAGGTTTTGTCTCCATATTCATGCCTGCCTTGATAGGAATCGTGGCTGACAGATGGATCCCGGCTCAGAAGACCCTCTCTCTCTGCCAGCTCATCGCCGGAGTCTCGATGTTCGCCACCGGACTGTACGCGATGGGCAACGTCGACCTGACAGAAGGGGCTTATGTAGTCGGCCCGGACTTCAACTTCAGCGTCTTCTACATCCTTTACACAATCAGTGTGGCATTCTACATGCCGACCATAGCTCTGACCAACTCCGTGGCGTACGCCGGTCTTGAGGGAGCGGGCAAGGACACCGTCAAGGCGTTCCCTCCGATCCGCGTGTTCGGAACAGTCGGCTTCATCTGCACGATGCTGTTCGTGAACTTTATGAAGGATCCTTCCGGAATCCAGTACCAGCACAGCTACTTCCAGTTCTTCACCTCGGGAGTGCTCAGTCTTGTCCTTGGATTCTACGCCTTGACTCTCCCGAACGTCCCTGTCAAGAAAGCCAGCGGCAGCAGCTTCATGGAAGCCAGCGGCCTCAAGGCGTTCGCCCTGTTCAAGGACAGGCAGATGGCAGTGTTCTTCATCTTCTCGATGCTTCTCGGAGCTTCACTCCAGATTACTAACGGCTACGCCAATTCGTTCATCTCATCTTTCACCGGTGATCCTGAATATGCCGACGCATGGGGAGCGCGCAACGCCAATGCCCTGATCTCTCTAAGCCAGATGTCCGAGACCCTATGCATCCTCCTGATACCTTTCTTCATGAAAAGGTTCGGGATCAAGAAAGTGATGCTCATCGCGATGTTCGCCTGGGTTCTCAGGTTCGGTTTCTTCGGCATCGGCAACCCCGGCTCTGGAGTTTGGCTGTTCATTCTCTCCTGCCTTGTTTACGGCGTGGCGTTCGACTTCTTCAACATCTCAGGCTCACTCTATGTCAACCGCCAGACTTCCAAAGACATTCGTTCCAGCGCCCAAGGACTGTTCATGCTGATGACCAACGGCCTCGGAGCCTCGATCGGAACGTGGGCAGCCGGAAAGGTCGTCAACCACTACGTCTACAACGCCGCCCAACCGGACTGGGCCACAGCCTGGTACATCTTCGCCGGCTACGCTCTGATTGTCGGCATCTTGTTCGTGTTCCTGTTCAAGGATCCCGGCAAGGACGAGGAGTGTGCTGATCAGGCCTAACGCTTCTTTGCCTGAGGACTGACATCCACCTTCGCAAGTCCGAACATACGGCTTTCCGAAAGGTTGTATTTAATATCATAGCAACGATATTCATTATGATTCCTGACCTTGTGGTAGGATGTGACACAGTCAAACCTGTAGCCCATCTGCGCAAGGTCAGGAATATTCATTGAAGTGACCCCCTTCTCCATCAGGGATGACAGAATCTCATGGTTTCTGTCCAATGCTCCGATGGTTCTCAGGCGAAGTCCTTTAAGATGGCCTCCGTTGACATAGTGGTACCTGCTTTTGCAGCTGACGCAGCAGAATTTCATGTCACTGCGTCCATAAGGAAGAACATCCCCACACTCCAGACATCTTCCCCTCGTTTCGTCTTCCAAGTTCCTCATGACTCATCCTTCACCAGCGATGCTCGCCGTTATTACCAACATAATCTCACACCAGGCGGCGATTGGCCGCCTCCGAAGACAAAGATGCAGTTCTTGATCGAGATTTGAAAGACTGACAAAGAAACTTATCGAACATTTTTTCGTTTCTTTTAGTCCATGTAATCATAAATAATTTCTTCTTGTCCATAAATTTTTTCTTAATGGTGCGCAATAAAATTTTATAAGTAAAAAAAAAGGCACGGCAAAATGCCGGAATATTCTTACGGCAGATTCAATAAGTGATAAGAAAAATGGGGGTTTGATAATATTCAGAAAAATCTGGCCGAAGATTGTTATCTACCGGACAATCGGGCGGAAACCCTTAATAACTTTGCGTCAGAGAAAACTTCAAAACAACTTGAATTATGGAACAGTTGAACAGAATTGAAATCCGAGGAAATGTTGGCAATGTCAACATTCTCAAGGTCGGAGACACGCGGGTGGCGCATTTCTCCGTAGCTACAAACTTTGCTTACAAAGGCCGTAATGGCGAGCCTGTCATCGAGACCACGTGGCACAATGTGACCGCATGGGAAGGGACAAAAGGAATCGTTCCTCTGGACAGCATCCAAAAAGGATTCCCTGTCTACGTCTCAGGCAGACTACGTTCTCAGAAGTACACATCAAACGATGGAGTGGAAAGGACGAGCATGGAACTGATCGCCAATGTTGTGGAAACGCTTGACGGCAACATCTCTGCGCAGTACAAGCAGTAACCGGCCGGACTTCGTAACACATCTACGGTCTGTTTGTGTGTCATAGTTTTATTATTGTGGATTGTCCCGATGGTCAGAGGAGGTAGAGGCTGGTGATGGAGAGGGAAACCATCGGGATTTTTTAAAGTTTGGGCATTTAGTTGTCACTTAAAACATCACTTCAAGTGGCGCAAATGCATATTATCGTACTATAATATAAACACTTATTTATGCTCAAATAAATTATTTTTTCAACAAATTACCCAAAAATATTTGGAGTTAACAAAATAATGATTACCTTTGCATACACTTTCTGTCTAGCAGGCAAAGGCTGATTGGACGCCAAAGCGGAACTCCTTGGATTCAAGGCCGCGAGGCAGCAGGAATGCCAGATGCGGAAGCGCATCTCCATCAGAACACCTTACCGCAAGCGGAAAGTTATTTTTTTCTGCCACTGTGTCTCTGCCATCTTATATTGCGTAAAAGCCACTTCGGCCAGTTCAGCGCGCCTATCGTCCTATCGATTATGGTACATATCATCATAGTACCTTAGGTACTCCCCGCTGGTGACATTGTCCAGCCACTGTCCGTTGTCAAGGTACCAGCGCACGGTCTTCTCAATGCCTTCGGCGAACTGAAGGCTTGGCTGCCACCCTAATTCGTTCTTGAGTTTTGACGAATCAATGGCATAGCGCATATCATGGCCCTTGCGGTCAGTGACGAAAGTGATCAGATCGTCATCCGCACCTTCAGTTCGGCCAAGCAGCCGGTCCACTGTCACAATCAGTACCTTGATCAGGTCGATGTTCTTCCACTCGTTGAATCCTCCGATGTTGTACGTCTCGGCAACCTTGCCCTCGTGGAAAATCAAATCGATGGCGCGAGCGTGATCCTCGACATAAAGCCAGTCTCGTACGTTCTCCCCTTTCCCATAGACCGGAAGAGGACGGCGCTGACGGATGTTGTTGATGAACAACGGAATCAGTTTTTCCGGAAACTGATACGGGCCGTAATTGTTAGAGCAGTTGGTCACAATGGTCGGCATCCCGTAGGTGTCATGATAAGCCCTGACAAAATGATCGCTTGAGGCCTTGGACGCCGAGTACGGACTATGAGGCTGGTACTTGCACTCTTCAGTGAAGAAGGTGTCTCCAAATGGTCCTCCGCCACACTCGTTTCCAGCCGGATCGCCCTCCGGCCTTGTAAGTTCAAGAGCCCCATAGACCTCATCTGTGGAAATATGGTAGAACCGCTTTCCTTCCCATCCTTTCGGTTCCCAGAACTCACGGGCGGCCTGGAGGAGGGTCAATGTGCCAAGCACATTTGTCTTTGCGAATATGAACGGATCCTTAATGGAGCGGTCAACATGGCTCTCGGCGGCAAGGTGGATTACACCGTCAACTGCATATTCAGAGATCACCTTGCGGACAGCCTCAAGGTCGCAGATGTCTGCCTTGACGAAAACGTAGTTCGGGCGTTTCTCGATGTCTTTCAGATTGGCAAGATTGCCGGCGTAAGTCAGTTTGTCAAGATTTATGATCCTATAGTCAGGGTACTTGTTGACAAATAATCTCACCACATGGCTGCCGATGAAACCAGCTCCTCCGGTAATCAGGATTGATCGCTTATAGTTCATATTCATGAGTTTTCACTTTTTCTGCATCCTCTTCTCTTGCATTTCGTCGAATGCGGCGCGTCTGCGGAAAATGTCGATAGCCGCGTAGATGGATGACATCATTGACTGAGGGTCAGCCTCGTCGCGTCCGGCCATCTCGTAAGCGGTGCCATGGTCCGGAGAAGTCCTGACTATCGGAAGCCCGGCCGTGAAGTTCACGCCATCTTCAAAGGCAAGAGCCTTGAACGGAGCCAGTCCCTGGTCGTGGTACATGGCAAGCGTGGCATCGAACTTGGCGTAATGTCCAAGCCCGAAGAATCCGTCGGGAGAGTATGGTCCGAAAGCCAGAAGGCCTTCTGCGTTGGCAGCCTTCACTGCCGGCAGGATGATCGTCTCCTCCTCGTCGCCGAGCAGTCCGCCGTCACCGCAATGCGGGTTCAAACCCAACACCGCGATTTTTGGCTCCACGATGCCGAAATCCCTCTTCAGCGAGGCGGTCATGAGCCTCAGCTTGTTCACAATCTTCTCCTGAGTAATTGAAGCCGGCACATCCTTTAAAGGAATATGCCCGGTCACGACACTGATCCTCAGCTGGTCCGAGACCATGAACATCAGCACGTCATCCACTCCGAACTCCTTCTGGAGATATTCAGTGTGGCCTGTGTTCCCGAAACCTTCGGCGACCATGGCCTTCTTGTTGATCGGGGCGGTCACCAGCACGTCGATGTCACCGGCCTTGATGTCCTCAACTGCGCACTCAAGCGACCGGATAGCCGACTTGGCTGACTCAGGAGTGGACTGCCCCGGCTCCACGAACACGTTGTCCGGCAAGCAGTTGACAATGTTGATCTTTTTAGGTTTGGCATCCTTGGCGCTCTGGATGACATAGGTGTCCATCTGGTCAAGATTGTGGATGAGCTTGCGGTAGAATCCGAAAATCTTTGACGATCCGTAAATCACAGGAGTGAATGAATCCAGGATTCTGGCATCTGCCAACGATTTGATAATCACCTCATAGCCAATTCCATTGCCGTCACCCTGCGTGATGCCTACAATAGGTTTTCTGTTATTTCTTTCCATAATGCTTACTGTATTGTATTTAGCGGTCACGACCGACCGGAGCCGACGTGGACATATTCATTTACAAATTTAGGAAATTGAAAGGAATAACCTGCTTTTTTATTACGCATGGCGGGATATTTTAACAGAATTCGATGGTCCCGGCCTCCGCGAGGGCATTCGCCTCATAGCCTTCATCGACGGGAAGTTTCTTCCCTGCCGCCACCGCACCTGCACCCGAAGCCACAGCAAGTCTGTCACAACGCTCGTTCTCAGGATGCCCGTTATGCCCTTTCAACCAGTGAAACGTCACCTGGTGCATCCGATAAACGCTCAGGAACCGAATCCAGAGATCCGGGTTCTTCACCTTCTTCCATCCTTTACGCTCCCAGTTCAGAAGCCACCCTTCATTAACAGCGTTCACCACATAAGACGAGTCACTATACACTTCAACCTCAGCGTTTTGCCACTTGATAGCCTCCAAACCTTTGATCACCGCAAGCAGTTCCATCCGATTATTTGTCGTACGGATGAATCCGCCGCTCATCTCCTTCTCATGCCCTGCGCACTTCAGAACAACTCCATAGCCACCAGGTCCAGGGTTCCCGCTGGAAGCGCCATCTGTGTACAGGAATATCTTCGGTCTCGCAGAATTCATTTCCATGACCGCAAACTTACATAAAAAAACACGAATATCACACCCGTCCACACAAGAAGTTACCTATGAACATGTAATTCTCAAATAATAATTGCTAAATTTGCATGATTGTCCGAATGACATTATGTTGAGAAAATTGTCCATAGTGCCGATCTTTCTGGCGATGATGATGGTGACACTGGCGACGGTGCTGCCACATCACCATCATCAGACAATGATCTGCGTTGTGGAAGAGGTCTGCGGGATGGACGGTTGCTGTGACGATGAGCACACACACCATTCAGACGCGAACCACAATCAGGACGAGAGCCATTGCGTGGCGCACAAGCAGTACTGCCCGTCGGAGAGGCTGCAAATCGACCACCAAGACTTCGGCATCGAAGGAACCAACATATTCCCGATTCTGGCGATTCTTTCCAACCTATTGACAATCTATCTTGAAAGCACTGTCTTTGAATATGCTTCCGGGGATCTCATACCCATGGTCGTGCAGCCGCTGGTCTCTTCAGCGGCTCCCAATGCCCCTCCTGTAGCGGCATAATTTTCAACTCACCTTCATTCGTGCGTGGAAAGTCTATTGTCACGCACGAGAATCGGATTTAGATCCATTTGTGCGTGAATCGCAAGGTTTCACGCACCGTCAATGAAATAACAAATCAATCAAATGAAGAAAACGATACTATTACTGATGGCGTCCTGCGCTATTCTGGCTGGATGCGGCAACCATTCACATGAAGGCCATGATCATGACCACGGCACCGCCGAGGCTTGTGAGGGTCACGACCATGAAGGACACGATCACGGGGCCGAGGAACACGCAGGTCACGGACACGCTGAAGAAGCGGAGCACGGCCACGAGGGTCACAATCACAACGGAGAGATAGAGGTGAGCCTTGAACGTCAGAAGACATTCGGAATCACAACCGACACTGTGTCCGTCGGGGATTTCGCCGAGGTGATCCACACAAGCGGACAGATTCTCTCGGCGATGGGAGACGAGATGACAGT
>ERZ808242.801-NODE-801-length-20918-cov-4.592532_pt1 | contig 20918 bp, 16 predicted proteins | sample MGYA00521244_ERZ808242 | MGnify/ENA primary metagenome ERZ808242 (study PRJEB31516, sample SAMN03275573) | gut metagenome | biome: mammalia-associated habitat; material: feces | host: Papio cynocephalus | place: Kenya | collected 2012-07-27 ... | reverse complement strand
ATATAAAGGTACCATAGCTAACAATAAGTACATTTTAAGTATATGTTTACAAAAAAAAAGCCCGGCTGGTTGTTCTTTTAAAGAGGCAACTAGCCGGGCTCTACATTAGTCTAAATCGACCTAGATTCAGACTCGTCAGCCTACTTTAGCTGACCTTTTCCGGTACGAAGTTCAAGCCTTCGCCAGATTTACTGACTTCAACTTTAACCTTTTCACCGGGTTTAACTTTGCCTTCCAAAATTTCCAGAGACAACTTGTCAAGCAAGTAGCGCTGAATAGCTCTCTTGAGAGGACGAGCGCCGAAAGCTTCGTCGCAACCTACGTTGGTCAAGAACTCTTTAGCCTTATCTTCCACGTCCAGAGTGATGTTCTTATCCACCAGACGTTTACCCACATTCTTCAACTGAATGTCGACAATAGACTTGAGAGCAGTCTTATTCAATCTATGGAAGTGAATAATTTCATCGATACGGTTGAGGAATTCGGGTTTGAACTTACTAGCCAAAGCTTCATCGATGCGTCTATCTACTTCCGTATCGCTAAGATTGTCATTTAACAACCATTCGGAACCGACATTGGAAGTCATAACCATGATAGTATTGCGGAAATCGACCGTACGTCCTTGACCATCGGTCAAACGACCATCTTCCATAACCTGGAGCAGCACATTAAATACATCTGGGTGAGCTTTTTCAATTTCATCGAAGAGCACTACCGAATAAGGACGTCTGCGCACAGCTTCGGTAAGCTGACCACCCTCGTCGTAACCGACATATCCAGGAGGAGCACCAATCATTCTAGCTACAGTATGTTTCTCTTGATATTCCGACATATCCAGACGTACCATAGCTCGCTCATCATCAAAGAGGAAGTCGGCTAAAGCGCGAGCCAATTCGGTTTTACCTACACCAGTAGGGCCTAAGAAGAGGAATACACCTACAGGACGGTTGGGATCAGCTACTCCAGCTCGAGAACGACGCACAGCTTTGGAGACAGCTTCTACAGCTTCATCTTGGCCAACTACGCGTTCATGCAAGCGATCTTCCATATGGACCAATTTCTGAATCTCGCCTTCCATTAAACGAGTGACAGGAATACCAGTCCAACGAGAGACGATAGAAGCCACATCCTCTTCTTCAACTTGCTGCTTGAGGTATTTGCCATTCTTTTGCAACTCTTGGAGCTTCTTAGTAGCTTCTTCGATTTGCTTCTTAAGCGTAGCAGTAGTACCGTAGCGCAACTCGGCGGCCTTAGCCAAATCGCCACGACGTTCAGCTAATTCGGCATCGTTGGTGGCTTGTTCTAATTGAGCTTTCAAGCTGCTGATTTGCTCAATTTGCTCTTTTTCCATGCTCCAACGAGCCTTCATATGAGCAGACTTTTCCTTGCACTCAGCCAACTCGGCTTCCAACTTATCTAAACGCTCTTTAGAAGCTTCGTCCTTCTCTTTGGCAAGAGCCTGACGCTCGATCTCCAATTGAGTAATACGGCGCTCTACTTCATCTATTTCCATAGGCATAGAGTCGATCTCGATACGCAACTTAGAGGCAGCTTCATCGATAAGGTCGACGGCTTTATCGGGCAAGAAGCGGTCGGAGATATAACGGTTAGAAAGAATTACCGAAGCTACAATAGCCGAGTCGGTAATGCGCACGCCGTGGTGCACTTCGTACTTTTCTTTCAAGCCACGCAAAATAGCAATCGCGTCTTCTACGGAAGGTTCACCGACATAGACGGGCTGGAATCGACGCTCTAAAGCAGCATCTTTTTCAATATACTTGCGGTACTCGTCTAAGGTAGTAGCACCGACGGTACGCAATTCGCCTCGAGCCAAAGCCGGCTTAAGCATATTGGCCGCATCGACGGCACCTTCAGCGGCGCCAGCGCCTACCAAAGTGTGCAACTCATCGATAAAGAGAATGATCTGACCGTTGGAAGAGGTGATTTCTTTCAGAACAGCTTTGAATCTATCTTCAAACTCGCCTCTAAACTTGGCGCCAGCAATTAAAGCGCCTAAGTCGAGAGCAAAGAGCTTGCGTCCTTTTAAGCTTTCGGGCACATCGCCAGCTACAATACGACGGGCCAAACCTTCTACAATAGCGGTTTTACCTACGCCAGGTTCACCGATAAGCACAGGATTGTTTTTAGTACGACGAGACAAAACCTGAATGCAACGGCGAATTTCTTCATCACGACCGATAACAGGATCGAGCTTGCCACGCCTGGCCAACTCGGTAAGGTCACGACCATAACGGGACAGAGCCTGATATTTAGCTTCAGGGTTTTCATCAGTGACGCGCTGCGAGCCACGCACTTCTACCAAAACGCGCAACAAACGGTCGGGAGTGACGCCAAATTCGCGCAAGATACGACCGGCAGGGTCATTAGCATTGTTGACCATAGCCAAAAGCAAATGTTCAACAGAAAGGTATTCATCTTTTAAACGTTCGGCTTCTTTCCAAGCCTTATCGAGCATAGTCTCTACCGACTTGCCCATGTAAACACTGCTTCCAGCTCCCTCAACTTTAGGAAGCTTGCTTATAGCTGTCTCTACAGCCTTCTCTATCTGAGCAGCCGGAGCTTCAAGCTTTTGCAAAATAGGCAAAGCCAAGCCGTCATCTTGCTGCTTGAGCATAGCCATCAAAATGTGAGGAGTTTCCAGCGACTGCTGTCCATTCTCTTGGGCGATAGACGTAGCCGTGCGGATAGCTTCTTGTGTTTTCAAAGTAAAACGATCTGTACGCATAAATGCAACGCTCGCTCCTTCCAAATTTTCTCTTCTTAAGTATTAGTATAAACAGCAGACGTTATTATCCAATATGCATTGCGTTATAAAAACGTTATAATTTTTTTTGCTTGCGTATACAAACAAAAAAGCGCCTATAAAAGACGCTTTTTATTAATCATAAATATGGCTGCTCGGAAGCCAGAACTAAATAAAATTGACCGTTTTTACCATCTTATCGAATGATTTTACATGTTTATTATAAGTATCAGGCTTACTCATGTACAAGAAGCTGTAAGCCCTTTTGCCTTTAATAAAAAGGACATTGGTCATTTGCATATGGTGTTCGTCTTCTTGAGCTCGAAAAGTAAGACGATGGCACCAGTGACCATTTACTTTAGTGTCAGTTTCGCCAATAAGCTTGAAGTGAGTAAAGCGCTGTTGCAAAGCGGCCATATATTTATCGGAAAGTTCGTCAGCCATTTTACCTTCAGGCTCGGCTGCTTCCAGTTCAACTACTTTTAAAGAGATAACGGAGCGGTGGCCCACTTCTTCTGGAGCAATAAAAGTAGCTTCATGCTGTTCATCGTCAATTTGCTTCCAATGGCGCGGAGGGATAAAAGAAACTCCCAAGCGAGAACTTTTCCAAGCTAAGCAAGGCGCAGCCAAAGTTACCAATAAAACCAAGCTTAGGGCAACGGCCCAAGCCGCTTTACTTTTTTTAGTTAAGCTAATCATATTCGCTCCGTTTCTAACAAAATTTTATATAAAAAAAGGAACCGCGCTGCTCGGAGCAGCCGCAGCTCCCCTACTTCACATAGGCGCTAAAATCTGGCGCCGTTACGCAAAATATTTTTTAGATAGTACCAAAGATGCGGTCGCCAGCATCACCTAAACCGGGTACGATATAGCCATTTTCATTGAGCTTTTCATCTACAGAAGCGGTATAAATTTGCAATTGCGGATAAGCTTCAGTGAGGTTTTTAATACCTTCGGGAGCCGAAACTAAACAAAGGAACTTGATAGACTTAATGTCGGCTCCGCGCTTAATTAAAGCGCCAATAGCGGCGATAGCTGAACCGCCAGTAGCCAACATAGGATCTAAGAGCAAAATTTCGCGCTCAGTTAAATCGGCAGGCATTTTGCAAAAATATTCTACTGGCTCTAAGGTTTTTTCGTTGCGGTACATACCAATATGGCCAATTCTGGCTGCCGGAATCAATCTTTCGATACCAGAGACCATGCCCAAGCCAGCTCGCAAAATAGGTACCAGAGCCAATTTTTTGCCACCTAAAGTTTTACCTACGGTAGTAGTTATAGGAGTTTTAACAGTGACGTCTTGCACAGGCAAATCGCGGCAAGCTTCATAGGCCATTAAAGCGGCGATTTCCGAAACTAACTCACGGAAATCTTTAGAACCGGTGCGCTCGTCTCTCAATAAAGTAATTTTGTGCTGAATGAGAGGGTGATTTAAGATATTCACAGACACTGTAAGTAACCTCCTTATGCGCTTGCCTCAGCCAAAATGCGCTAAAGCACAACGCATAAAAAAAGCTTAAGAGAAATGCTCTCTCAAGCCTTACTTTTTCTTAATATAATTGGCAAAAACTTGTCTAAAAGTTTTAGTTTGAACCAAACTGACTAAATCGAAGCAGCCGCCCACGCGCTTACCATCGATCAAAACCTGAGGAACAGTAACATGACCTTCACAATGCGCAGCCATATCGGCTCTTTCCTCGGCTAGACCGTCTATCTTATGTTCGGTATATTCTATATACTCGCCATCTTCTAAAGAAGCTTCGCCCGGATCGCCTTCCAAAATGTGCTTGGCACGCTGGCAATAAGGGCAATGTTCCCAAGTGTAGATCTCTACGCCTTTGCCAGTGAACATAAATTTAGACACGCAAGCCGCCTTTCTACCCGCCCGAGCGGGGACTTGCAAAATTATGCAAAGTCTGCTCTTTCTCCTGCTTTTGTCGATTTTGCCATCACTCTGCCGCTCTGTTTACAAAAAAATGCTCCGCAAACTTCCATGTTTGCAGAGCATTTTTTCAGTCACCTTTACGGTCACCTAGTAGCCAGGCGGCACTACCTCTTCGTCGGTTACATTGGTGTTGGCCTCGGGCGCGTTGGCTGAAGGCGCAGCTTGATTTTCCGGCGGCGGTACCTCTCCGTAAAGTGAAGAATTGCCCTCTACTGGAGGCACAGCGCTCATATTGCCGCTATTGTCGTTGTTAGGCGCTGGCGCAGCAGTATTGCTTTGGGCAGCAGGTGCTTGAGCATTCGCTTCCGGCGCAGTGGTGTTGGCCGGGGCATTAGTTTCAGTGTTAGCGCCTTCATTTTTAGGACTAAGCGGAATATTAAAGTCGCTACTGCCACTATCGCCACTATTGGCGTTATCTTCAGGAATACTTTCTACCGTCGGTTCGTCAGCTTCGTCGCCTTGAGGCAAAGCACTACCATCAGTAATGCCTTCTACAATGGCTCTCCCGTCTGGGCCCACAATATTGATTTGCGTTTGGCCGTCGGTGCTGCCGCCTTTATTAATTTTCAGCTTGATGCGCGGTTTGACATATTTAGTGGGATTATCGGCAAAAGCACGCATGTTTTCTTCATTTTCAAAGACAAAAGTCGTCCCGTAAACTTCCAATCTATAAGGCGAATTGTTGGGTACAGCTTGTTTGCTGACTGGATCTTTGGAAGTATATTCTTCCACTAAGGCAGGCGGAATTTCGTATTGCTGTTGTTCTTTGGCTTGAGGCATGTTTTCGCCCACTACAGCTTGATGATTTTCCATAAGTAAAAACACAGCTATCGCCAAGAAAAGAATGCCCGCTACCAATACCCAAGTAACCTTGGGAATGGCGCCATCCGTCTCCTTGCGCTTATCCTTGCCCTCCGGCGGAGGCACAGTGCTGCCACCTTCTAAAACTGGTGCTTTGCGAGCATATTTAGCAGACATGGCGCTGCCCCACTCCGCCGAAGCGCTCTTTTCCGAGGCTGCGCTGCCATTAGCTGGCGCAGAGCCCAAGCCTGCTCCGGGCGCCGCATCGGAGCCGTCGCCAATTTCTACAGAAAACGGCCCACTAAGCGGCGCCCGGCCGTTAGGCGAGCCGCCTGCCAAAGGCTGCCCCTGCCCTTGGATAGGTGCGCCTGGCATAGGAGGAACTGGCGCTCCCGAAACGGAGCCACTAGAAGTGGCATGGCCTTGGCCCATAGGCGCAACTTCGGGCCTTCCGGGCACAACCGAACCAGGCGCACCAGGAGCAGGCATAGGCTGAGGGGGCTGCCCGGGAGAAGGCGGCATACCAGGACGCGGCGGCCCACCAGGCACTGTGGGCCGCTGTCCAGGGGCTGGCCTGCTAGCAAGCTCTGCGCTCGGAGCAGCGCCTTTAGGCTGCGGCTGCCCTACTTCGGGGGCCCGGCCGACAATAGTTTGCTGCTCAGCCATTTCTGGCAAAGGAGAAGCAGCCACCTTGGCCTCCGCGCCGAGCCTAGGCGAACTCTGGACAGGCTCGGCGCCTTCAGGCGCACGGTTGCCGGGCCCCCCAGACGCTGGGGCAGCCGCTGGCACACGCTCAGCCTGCGCCTTAGAGACAGCCTGCCGGGGCACAGCATTGGTAGCAGCGCCACCGCCGCCAATTAAACCATCAGCTACAGCTGCAGCTTGGGCAGCAGTTTTTAACGAAGAATTGGCGGCCACTAAATCTTGACCGAACTTGGGGCCGGCCTGCTTAAAGCTTAAATCGAGCGGCCCTTGTCCAGCCGCAGCATGAGGCCTGTTGTAATATTGCGACTGACCGTAACCGGGAGCAGGCTGACCGTAGCCAGGCGCAGGCTGACCGTAACCGGGAGCAGGCTGACCGTAGCCAGGCGCAGGCTGGCCATAACCGGGCGCAGGTTGACCGTAACCGGGAGCAGGCTGACCATAACCAGGCGCAGGCTGACCGTAACCGGGAGCAGGCTGACCGTAACCAGGAGCAGGCTGACCGTAACCGGGAGCAGGCTGACCGTAACCAGGCGCAGGCTGACCGTAACCAGGCGCAGGCTGACCGTATCCAGGAGCAGGTTGACTATAACCGGGAGCAGGTTGACCGCAACCGGGCGCAGGCTGACCATAGCCAGGCGCAGGCTGGCCGTAACCGGGAGCAGGCTGGCCGTAACCGGGAGCAGGCTGGCCGTAACCAGGAGCAGGTTGACTATAGCCGGGAGCAGGTTGACCATAACCAGGCGCAGGCTGGCCGTAACCAGGCGCAGGCTGGCCGTAACCGGGCACAGGCTGGCCATAGCCGGGAGCAGGCTGGCCATAGCCAGGTGTAGGCTGGCCCTGAGTCTCATCGGCGGGCATGAACCGCGTTTTATTTAAATCAAAGCCTACGGGAATTTGTTCATCATAGCGAGCGCTGTTATTGTTGGCCTTGTTGTCTGTATATTGCTCTTTACTCACGCTTATTTCTAGCCTGCCTATTTCCTAATAAGAATTGATTTTTTCAGCATTTGATAGCACGAAGGCAATCATTCAACATGCGATTATTTTTGGCTATTTTCAAGACAATCTTGCAAAACTACAATATTGATATTTTCAAATTCTTTACTCTTTTTTTGCAAGTTGGCGCTACAACGATACAAGCGACTGAGTGAATCTTGGCTTTTATCTGTTTCGATAATAGCTACCGCTTCAGCAAAACGATAAAAGCTACTCAACTCTTGGCTGTAAGCATCTTTCAATTTTTCAGTTCCAGCAAGAGCAGAATTTTGCGCACACTTTTTCTGTAAGTTTTTAACTTGAGCCGCAATAGCAGAACAGTGGGCCTTTTTGCCTTGCGACAAGTTATTTAAAGCAAGAGTCAATTTTTCAGCGCAACTTAATTCTTCAAGTTGCCAATTGAGTAAATTAAGTTGATACTGATAATAATTAAGAAGGAGCGCTCCTGACCAAGCCGTCTTAGCAAATTTTTTTGAGCTTTTTTCTTTTTGCTGGGCAGCTTTCATATTCTGTACAAGCAAACGTATAGAATTATGGCGAGCTCTAAAATAGCGATTTTGCGAGCGATAAACGCCAGCTTCACCGCTTTGCAAAGCCAATAAATCTAAGCGTTCTATTTTGTTTCTCTTAAGCACGCCAGAAGCAGCCTTTATTTGCTTAAGCTCAGAACGTATAAGATCGGTGCCACAAGCTTTCAAATTTTGGTCGGTAGAAAACTCGACTTTTAAGAAACGGCTAAAGTTGACAGTAGCTGCATCACAAATTTTTTCCAAACTCTGGGCCGCTGCGGCTTGGTTTATGCGTCCTTGAGAGAAATCTTTGATAACTTGGCCGCTGCGAATAACTTCATTATGCTGTTTTTTTAATAATTGCAACGTCTCTAAATCGGAATTGGCCCAACTTTTCCAATCTTTGGCCCCAGGCAAAGCCCAAACGCTATTACATAAGCAAAGCAATGCCAATAAAAAGCCACCCAGTATAAAAGCGGATTTTCTCCTCATTGTTGTTAACAACCGTTGCCCTTTCCCTTCGGCATACTGCCAATTTATTATGTCTATTCGCCGCTTCTCGAGAAATTTTTTGTTAAGCTAAAAAAAGGGCAGAACCTCTCCTCTTTTAGGTAGGCTCCGCCCTACTCTATTAGATTGATATAGGCTTATTGATTTATTACCCATCAAAATAAGTAGACAAAAAGCCTAATCTCACTAAATTTTACTCGCGAATGCTAGCTTTAAACTCACGTTCGGCGATCTTTTGCATCTTAGTCATAAGCTTGGAAATATCGTCGTCAGTGAGAGTCTTTTCCATAGATTGTAAGGTAAAGCGGAAGGCCATACTCTTAAATCCAGCAGCGATATGCGAGCCAGTATAAACGTCGAAACACTCGACCTTAGAAACTAAAGCGCCACCAACTTGTTTGAAACGAGCACAAACTTCGCCAGCAGTAATATTTTCGGCCATTACTAAAGCCAAGTCACGCTCTACAGAAGGATAGCGAGAAGCTTTTACATACTGGGTAAGCTTCTTGGCTGCTCCCAAAGCATCGATATCGAGTTCAGCCCAAATAAGAGGCTGCTCAATGTCGAGCTCTTTAGCTAAAACAGGGTGAATAGAGCCAATCCAGCCTACTTCTTGCTTATCTAAATAAACAGAAGCGCAGCAACCAGAATGGACCCAAGGAAGTTCGGCGCTCTTATAGGTAAGTTCTACGCCTAAAGCAGAAGCTAAGTATTCAACAATACCTTTGACATTGAAGAAATCGGCGCCCTCGAAACTCAAGGCAATGCCCATACGCATAGGCTCTTTAATGCCGTCACCGTCTTTTTCGTAGACATGGCTAATTTCAAATAAACGTAAATCATTATTGCGCAAACGCAAGTTGCGCATAACCACATTAGTCATGAAGGGGAAGAGACGAGTACGCAGCACGCGCTGATCTTCGCTCAAAGGATTCATAATTTGAGCGGCATCATCTTCGATACGATATTTCTTCATCATATCGACACTGTACAAGGAAGGGGTAATAATTTCACTCAGACCTAAACGCACAGCCATGTCGCGGAAGAACTCTTCGTTAGCATCGTTGTGGAAAACTACGCTGCCCTGACTAACTTCAGGCACAGTGTTGGGTAAGTTGTCATAACCAGCATGGCGGGCAATTTCTTCCACTAAGTCAATTTCTTCGGGAATATCGATACGGAAGCTGGGTACAGTCACTTTTAAGGACTTATCGTCGATAACTTCTACACCGAACTCTAACGATTTGAGAATCTCGCTGATTTGCTCAATGGGAAATTCGATACCCAAAACGCGCTTAATAGTATGTAAACGTAAAGTGATGACAGCAGGCTCGGGAGCGGCAACACTCTTAACCACGATCTTAGGCTGCACTTGACCAGCCAACTCACCTAACAAATAGGCAGCACGCTGACTGCCGAAAATTACGCGCTCAATATCGACGCCTTTTTCAAAACGCTTGGAAGCTTCGGTGCGTAAACCTAAGCGCAAAGAAGTGCGACGTACGTCACCATTATCAAAAGCGGCCGACTCCAAAAGCAACTCGGAAGTGCCCTCTTCTACTTCGGTATTTAAGCCACCCATAACGCCAGCAACACCGATACCTTTTTCGGCGTCGGCAATAACAATAGCGGTAGAAGGCAATTTTTGCTCAGTTCCGTCCAAAGTAGTCAAAGTTTCTCCGGGCTTAGCCTTACGAACAATAATACGTCCGCCAGCTAAGTGACGACGATCATAAGCATGTAAGGGTTGTCCAGTCTCCAACATGACATAGTTGGTAATATCAACTACGTTGTTGATAGGACGCATACCAGCCAATTCAAGGCGATGGGCCATCCACATGGGAGAAGGAGCAATTTTGACATTGTCAACTAAGCGAGCCATAAAGCGAGGGCAAGCCTGGTAGTCTTCAATAGTAACTAAATCTTCGCCCTCAGCATTGATTACTTCGGGATTGAAGTCTTGCATAGTAGGAGGCAAGAGCAAAGGACGGCGCAATTTAGCAGCCAGTTCACGAGCTACGCCCAAAATGCTAAGCTGATCGGCACGATTGGCGAAAGATTCAACCATCAAAACGGCTTCAATGATAGGAACAGCCTTCTGAATAGGAATGCCTACTTCAGTATGGCTATCAAGATCTAATACGCCATCAACGCGTTTTTCTTCAGGAAGGAACTCGATATTGAGACCGACCTCTTCAGCGCCACAGAACATACCTTCGGAGACGACGCCACGCAACTTACCTTTTTTAATCTTGGTACCATCAGCTAAAACAGAACCGTGCAAAGCTACGGCAGTAATCATACCCTCGTAAACATTGGTAGCGGCAGTGACGATTTGGATAGTGGAAGTTCCGATATTTACAGAGCAAACACGCAAACGTTCGGCATCGGGATGGGGCTCAATCTTTTCAATGCGGCAAGTAACAACATTGCTCACCTGAGCGCCTTCGTACTCGATGTTTTCTACCGGCACGCCTACGGATTGTAAAATCTCGGCTACTTCTTCGGCAGATTCATGTAATTCTACGTAATCTTTTAACCAACAAAAAGGAACTCTCATTTTTTTCCTCGTTTAAAAACTCTCCCCCGCCGTTATGATTTACCGGTCAGCCTAACTAAAACTGGCGCAAGAAGCGCAAATCGTCCTCGTAGAATTGACGAATATCGTCAATAGCGCAGCTGAGCATGGCAATACGCTCTACACCCATGCCGAAAGCAAAACCGGTATAACGCTCGGGATCGTAACCTACGCCTTTAAGTACGCGAGGATGTACCATACCAGCGCCCATAATTTCAATCCAACCGCTATTCTTGCAAACGCGGCAACCTTTGCCGTCACAGACAAAACAATCGACCATTACTTCAGCAGAAGGCTCAGTAAAGGGGAAATAAGAGGGATTGAAGCGGGCTTTGCGGCGTGAACCAAACATGCCCTTGGCAAACAGCTCTAAAGTGCCCTTTAAGTCGGAAAAAGTCACTTTTTCGTCTACCAAAAGACCTTCTACCTGATGGAACTCCCAGAAGTGAGTGGCGTCGACAGCGTCACGACGATAGCACTTACCAGGGCAAATAACACGTACCGGCGGTTCCTGTTTTTCCATAACGCGAACTTGATTGGGAGAAGTGTGGCTGCGCATAAGCAAACCTTCACGTAAGAAGAAGGAGTCCCACATTTCGCGGCTAGGATGATTAGCGGGAATGTTTAAAGCTTCGAAGTTATAATATTCAGTTTCAACTTCGGGGCCAGACATAACGCTGTAGCCTAAGCCCTTGAAAATTTCTTTAATGCGGCGCAAAGTAGCGCTTAATAAATGGATACGTCCGGGTTCGGCCCAACGACCGGGCAAGGTAACATCGAGACGCTCAGAATTTAATTTCTTGGCAATTTCTTCCTGATAGAGGCTCTCGCGACGATCGGCAAAAGCTTTTTCTATAGCGGCTTTTACTTCGTTGGCAACACGACCGAATTCGGGACGTTCTTCCGCGGGAATATCTTTCACACCGCGCAGAATGGTAGTCAATTCGCCACCTTTACGGCCAAAAATTTTAGTCCAAAGCTCATCGATAGCTTGCTGATTAGAAGCTTCGGCGATCTTCTGTTCAGCTAAAGTTCTAAGCTGAGTTAACTGTTCAAGAGTAGACATATAAAACTCCAATACCAACTAACACTGTTTTCACAATTACGTTATTTCTCACAGCAGGCCGCCTTAGTACCGCTGCAACTAAAGACGCCCCTTTGCGGAAAGCTGCGTGCTTGCAGCTCTTTAACCGAACTTTTTACGCCGCTATCCATAAAATTCCTGGCTTAGAGTAGCAGCCCCATAAATATTGACGTTGAATCTTATCCCCTATCGATTGGTAAAAACATTATGTCCTTATCTTAGGGATAAAAATACGAAGCTGGGGCAAAAAGCGCACTAAACAAGGAAGAACCGTTTCGCTATTGAAGGGCGCCGGAAAAAAATTGGTGACGGAAATAAGTTGAAGTTTTTCCTCACTTTTAAATCATTTCCAAAGTGTTTAAGGAGAGTTCGATATGCGCGATCATTATTTAGTTCTCGGAGTTAGCCCTAGCGCCAACGCAGATATGATAAAGAGTGCCTATCGCAAACTTTCAAAAACGTACCATCCTGACGTTTACAAAGGCGATCCCGAAAAAGCTCAGGAGATGATGGTAGCTATTACTAAAGCTTACGAAGTGCTTTCCGATCCCAAACTGCGCCACGAATACGATAATGCTGGCCTATTTAAAATGCGCGTACCCAAGGGCTTTGACGATAATATCGACGTTGAAGCTATGGTTATGAGCTCAGCCGAGCTGAAAAAGTACCAACCCAAGCCTACCTTGTGGCAAAAAATTATGGCTTTCTTTGGCAAGAAACCAGCTCCTCAGCGTGATAGTGCTAGAGCTAAAGGTATCTTGGCTATGGTAATGGGCATGGCCGAGCAGCCAGAATTGCGCGAAGAGTGTCGTTTACAATTGCAACAAGCGGTAAAAGCCGACCCAGAATCGGTGGAAATTTACTACGATTTAGCTATTATGTGCTACAAACTTGGCAAATTTGACGAAGCAAAACAAGCTTTACAAACTTGTTTGCAATTAAAACCGAACGATAAACACAGCCAACGCTTCCTATCTATCTTGCAATAGGATAAACACGTTTATACGATTCGACCGTCAGTAATGATATTGGGCCCCAGTACAACAAACAATATAATATAGAGGCGTATATAATTTGCGCCGCTTTTATTCGCCTCTATTGGACGAAAGCGGCGCTTTTTTTATGTTTAGATTCTTCTCGGCAAGAGCTGCCAATAAGTAGTTTACCAAAAGTGCTATTAAAACTACTGCTAAAACAAAAAAAAGAGCCGAACTAAGTTCAACTCTTTTGTGGTATACCCGGAGGGACTCGAACCCCCAGCCTATTGGTCCGTAGCCAATCGCTCTATCCGTTAAGCCACGGGTACATATATACGTGAGAAGCATCGCCTCAATCATCCAGGCGACTCAACTCAACGGCATCTTTATACCATATCGCAAAGGATGAGTCAAGAGCTGATAACTTTATTTTCAAGATTTTTTCAAAATAAAAAGCAACTAGTAGCCAACGCTATACAACAAATGGCCTAACGCTGTAAAAAATGACATGCGCACCATAGCAAGAAACAACAAAAAAAAGAGCTGAACTAAATTCAACTCTCTTGTGGTATACCCGGAGGGACTCGAACCCCCAGCCTATTGGTCCGTAGCCAATCGCTCTATCCGTTAAGCCACGGGTACATATCAACTTATCTGTAAGTTCATCGCTTACGCACAGTTTTATACCACACAGGCCAAGGAGAGTCAAGCCCTTTAATAGCAAAAAATTTGTATTTTTTTCGTTAAAGCAAAGCGCTACTGATTATTATCGATAGAAAGACATACTTGCTTAACTTCCGTATCTTCACTATTGGCAATAGAGTCGCTATTTAGCTTGAGCTCCTCTTCTTTTTTCTCATGTTCACGCAAACGTCGGCGTACATCCCAAATTAAATAGCAAATAGCCCAGCCGCCAATAAAATAGACCATATACGAATACCAAAAAGGCAAATTATCTCCAAAGATCCAAATATAAACCCAGGGCGAAACATTGGTGGAAACATTAAGAAAGACCCAGCCAGGAATAACATTCCATTTTTTAGCCAAAGCAAGTTTTACTATATAGATAATCGTCCACCAAAAGATTACACTTTTTATGGAATACATAGTAATAAAAATTACCGGATTGACCTTATAGTAATTTATACATAAATCCCACCAATAGGCGACAAAATTGCTTATAAAATCCATAAATGCTTAAAACAACCTAAAGAAAATTTTTACTTACGAGCAAAAAACAGGTGCACAAGTTCACTAATTGGCTCAAGCTACCTTTCAAAGAAGCCGTTAAATTAGAGATCTTTTTTTTAGCCTTGTATGTTGGCTTCTACTGGCAAAAGGTCAAAATTGATGCTCTAGAGAATGGCTAAAGCATTTCTTAAAAGTCTTATTTAACATCCACATATTATTAAAATTGCGAGGGTATGTATGAGCCAAGATCGTATATCGCCTGAACTACTAAGCAATCGACCCCAACACGAAAGAGAGCCAGAAGAGCTACCTTTTAGTGCTTATGATCAGCCAACATCTTCTCGAAGGCAAAATCAAGCTTATCTCGGCCTTTACGCAGCAGCAGGCTGCGGTCTTTTGCTCTTTATTACGTTAGTTGTATGCAGTTTCGCCTATTTTTTCGGTGGATTAGAGAAAACTGTCGATACTCCCTTACAAGCTACTTTGATTCTGGGCAAAGATGCCAAAGTTAACGTTGGTTCCTCACAATGGATCACATTGTTGGTTGCTAATACCGTAAATAAAGATAATATTGTCAAAACTGGCTCAGACAAAGTCTACGTTTTTGAGCTTCCCGAAGGCGCCACCTTGCGTGCTGCTGCCGATACCATCTTCAAACTTAACGAAGCTAAAAGAGAAGATGAACAAACTTTTGTTGACGTAATCCTATACAAAGGCATGCTTTTTGCCGACGATACCTCAAATACCAAAATTCGTATTTCTACAAAATACTGTAACATCGTCTCTATAGGCACAAAATATGGAGTATGCCAGCAAAAATCTCAAGAGAAGATTGAACAAACTTTAGTTAGAGTCTGTCAAGGCAGCGTTGCTGTTAATAGTGCTTCCAACCCTAAGCAAAAATTCACTGTCAAAACTGGAGAGCAATTAGAATTTACCAAAGATACCATCCTCGGGCCTTATCGAGCTTTGCCCAATAGCTGGATCACTTGGAACGCTCAATTAAACACTATATCTGAGATCAAGAATGATCTTAAAGTAAAAGTTAAAGATAATACTCAGAAGCCTAAGCACAAAAAAAAGAAAAAGAAGAAAAGTATTCCAGTTTCCAGTTACTCTATCAAAGATGATACTGACAATCTTGAGGAAAGTGCTGATTTTCAGCGTTTTCGTGACAGCAGGGCCTTACGTAAAAATGATAATCCTGCCGATAGCGATGACTATGACTATTATTCTCAAGACGCAGAAGAAGACTATATTGACTCCGACCCTTACATGTCCAATGATTATCAACCAGATAGTCAGAATGAGTGTGTTCCTCCTCAAGCTGTGCCCGCCCCTCCTCCCTTGCCAGCTCCACCTAAACGCACTCAAGTTAAGCCTCGTTACGAAGGGAATAACTATACTCAATCCGCTCGTCGGAGTACCCACAAGCAATCAGCCTATCCTAAAGTGCGTCGCAACATGCCTCGCCCAAACATTCCTCCCGTGCAAGTGGCCCCTCCTCCGGACATTCCCGAGCTGCCTAAAGTAGGCGGCACCAACGTAGGGAATAATTATAAAGATGAATCTAATGCTATAGATAACAAGCAAAAAGATAAAAAGAATAGCGAACCTAAAATGCGTTTGGACGCTAACGGCTTTATGTATCCTGAGCACGACTTTGAAGGCGCAGCTACCAATAAGAGTGGCGATCCTTTAGACGCTATTACCGATACTAGCAAAGATGTCCTTAAGGCCAAGCCACCTTCAAGCAAGGCTTTAGACGCAGCTACTTATCGCTAAATATCAAAAAGGACTACAAGTATTAAAGAATATTAAGAAAGTTTTCTACCAAGAAACTAATCAGCAGGAGAGAGCTCTAAGCTTCTAACAAAAGAATCCGCTGAAAGTGTTCTTTGAATTTTATTTCCTTTTTTAACTTAAAGGAGAAGATAAATATGAGAAAACAAATTAAGAGTTTACTTATAAGCTTATCGATTATCGGTTTAGCTCTTTTTATAGCTGCTCCAGCTAGAGCCAACGAAGAAGTCGAGAAAATCTTTAGTAAAGTTAAAGCTGTCAACCACGGCCTTAAAGATTACCAAGCTAATATCGACATTTCTCTGCGTGCCAAAGTAGCTTTCATTCCTTACAATCCCAGCATGAGCGGCAAGTATTATTACAAAGCTCCCGACAAGCACAAGCTCGTCTTGGAAAAAGCTCCCAGCTATGTCAAAAAATATCCCAATATTTTTGGCTGGAACCTTCCCAAGTTGGAAAAATTCAATAGCAGAGTCAAAGAAACTACTACTTTAAATAACCAAAAAGTTTGGCACTTATTTTTACTTCCCAAACAAGGCATGGGCGACATTATCAGTGTAGAAATGTGGGTCAATTGCGAAGATTATACCGTGCCGCGCCAGGTAACCAACTATAAAAACGATGGTAAGCTTAGTGTCGACGTCAACTACGTCACCAAAGATGGCTATAAAGTATTCGATTCTATGAGCGCCCAGTTTGCTTTTCCTAAAGTGTCTGTAAACGCTCACGCTACTGCCAAGTATTCTAACTACATTTTTAACAAAAACTTGCCCGATTCTTTCTTCAAAAAAGAAGACAAATAAGCTAACTAAATTTTAGGAGAACCTATGCATTATACATATGTAACTAAGGGAACTTGCTCTCGAGCTATCCACTTCGATATTGACGGTGATAAGATCAGCAACGTCCGCTTCGATGGCGGGTGCAATGGCAATCTTAAAGGCATTGCCAAACTGGTTGAAGGACACAGCGTAGACGAAATTGAGTCACTTTTGCAAGGTATTACTTGCGGCCCCAAGCCTACTTCCTGCCCTGACCAACTGGCTAAAGCTGTCCGTCAAGCTCAACAAGAGACCAAAGGAGCCGCTATTTTAGGTTAACTCCTGATAGATAATAAACTAACCGTTTCGACCTCTTCTGCCGAAGCGATTACGTTCAGCGCCGAAACTTTCGGGATTTCGTCTAGAGTTCCAGTTTCGGCGTTCTTCTTGTTGGGGTACACCTCGTCTTGTTTTGCCTTCAATTTTGTGAGACTCGACACGGCGGCCGCTATTAACAGCCCGTTCGCCTCTTCGTTCGTTGAGTCTGGCATTCTCTCGACGGGCGTTACCTTTAGAAGGCGAAGGCTCATGAGCGGAAATTTTTCGATTTTCTCGTCCACTAACATGGCGCTCCTCTTTGCTATTGCCTAATAAAATGTAATGTTGCCTCATTCTTTCAGCGTCAGTTCTGGCAACATATATAGAGTTGCCCTCAGTATCTTTTTTAGCATAATACATAGCAGTAGCTACAGTACCAGGAGTAGGAATAAAACATTGTACTTGTTGCGGCGACCAATGACGCTTTTGCAACCACTGCGCCAATTCACGCATATCGCTTTCCGTGCATCCGGGAAAAGCACTCATCAAGTAAGGAACGATATATTGTTCTTTATTGACATCTTGAGAATATTTTAAGAAATAGCCAATAAATTCATCCATAAGTTGAATACTAGGCTTACGCATATAGTTTAGAACTTTAGCATTACAATGCTCGGGAGCAATTTTTAATTGTCCTCCAGTAAATTCAGCCACATAAGCTCGACAAGCATTTTTATTTTTTAAAGCTAAATCAAAACGAACGCCACTAGCAATGCGCACATGCTTAACCTTAGGATGGGCTAAAACTTTGCGCAGCAAAGCAACATACTTATCTTGCTGGTCCTTAAAATTTGGACAAACTTTAGGGAACATACAACTAGAGCGCTTACATTTGGCCGGATCTGCGCCACATTTAGCTTGCCACATATTGGCTGTAGGCCCGCCAACATCGGAAATAGAGCCTTTAAAATCTTCAGCCCTAGCCACTTTTTCCAATTCACTTAAAATTGAACGCTCACTGCGAGAAGCTATGCGTCGTCCTTGATGTAGAGCTAAAGAGCAAAAAGAACAACCTCCGCCGCAGCCGCGATGGCTGTTTATGCTAGTTTTTATCATTTCCAAAGCCGGAATAGGCTCTTTGTAACTCGGATGGGCCTTTCTGGTAAAAGGCAAGTCATAAATTTTGTCCATTTCAGCTTGACTTAAACTTGGCGTAGGCGGAGTGGCAACTAAATAGCGATTGCCTACTTGCTGAACGCAAGCACAATTGGCAGCCTGAATATGGCGCTCAGCTAAAAGAGAAGCTTTCACAAGCTGTTCAGAATCAGCCACGATCTCTTCATGGCTGGGCAATACTATAGGATTTTCCAAGCGCTCTATATCTTCTGCTTTAGCCATATAACAAAGGCCATTGAGTCCTTCAAAAGATACTGGACGATTGCGTTCCCAAGCTTCTTCAACTCTTTTTACTACATTCCAAAGCGAATATTCGCCCATACCATAAATAAGAGCATCAGCTTTCGAATCCAACAAAATAGATCGACGCAAATTATCCGACCAAAAATCATAATGGGTATAGCGGCGCAAAGAAGCTTCAATACCACCAATTATTACTGGCAAACCGGGAAATGCTTGTCTAACTAAATTAGTATAAACAATAATAGCCCGATTGGGACGAGCTCCGGCTTTGCCTCCCGGAGTAAAAGCATCGTCATGGCGTTTTTTTCTAAAAGCTGTATAGTGAGCTAACATGGAATCTAAAGCGCCGCCACTAATCCCTGCCAATAAACGAGGACGCCCCATGACTAAAAAATCATCAGGACGATCCCAGCGCGGCTGGCACACTAGCCCCACGCGATACCCTTTAGAGACCAAAAAACGCCCCAACAAAGCTGCCGCAAAAGAAGGGTGGTCAATATAAGCGTCACCGGAAACGAGCAAAACATCCAACTCGCTCCACCCCAACTTCTTCATATCTGCTACACAAATAGGCAACATATTATTTCCGCTATAGCTCATCTTTGACCGCCTGTTTACCTTATTTACACTATTTTTCAGGGGCGCACTTTCTCGAAAATAAGTTTATAAACCTACACGCTTATAGTTAACCCAACAAAAAAGCGGCCAAATTCAAATTAGTGAATTTGGCCGCCAGCTTTATCTTAATTTTCTAATAGAGCCACAAGAGCAGCTAACTTAATATCCTCTTCTCGCCCTTTCGCGCTCTTTTTCGCGCAACCACTCGTTTTTCTTGTCTTCTTGGATTTCCTTAAAACGTTCTACTTTTTTGCGGAGAATATCAAGCTCGCCATCGCCTTCTTCAGCTTTAACGTCTTGAGTTTGCAAATCCAGAGCCATAGCCGCCAGACCAACTCCCAATAATCCATCTAAAAAGCCCATACATGCCTCCTTATCAAAATACAGCAGTATTTCTAAAAACCTAGAAAATAGTACATTCAGAACTTATTAGTTCCAAAATAGCCCACACAAAGCGATGTCTGTGTATGCCTGCATAATACTACAATTTTACTTTTAATCAAGAGAAATAATGGTACAAGTAAAAATAAAAAAGCAATATTTATAAATATTTATTTGTGTAAAAAAAACATATTTAACACCCTCTAACCGCAAGCAAGCATATTATCCAAAAATGGTACAGCATACTATACTAACAAAAAAAACTCAACGGTATATTTCTAACTATAGACATATTTATAAAATATATATATTATAATCGGAGTTATGCCCATTTAGGGTACATATCAATATTTTCCTAACTTTCTATTATTAAGATGGGGAATCTATTTCAGCAAAATCTGGAGCGGCTTTGTAATGAACGATAACAAATCATCTGCTAGTGCTGAGCTTTCAATAAAGAAGCATAATTACTCGGAATGTATAACTCCACGACAGAACATAGATAATGTTTGTGACACTCGCTTTTTTAGAGAAGCTCTATTTTGCGTCTATAAAAAATTTGATGGAAGTTCTTTCTTTTTAAGGCATTATGCATCTTTCTTAAAAAAGGTGCTGAAGTTTGTTACTAAACCTATCCATGATGAGCTAATTAAAGATGAACTATACGCTCAAAATAACAATAGAAGCGTAGAAGATGATACTTACAGCCTCGATATAAAAGGCGTTCATGTTAACTTTTATTTACCATACGCTCGCTTCGATTTAATACAGCAATCAATATTAAAATGCAGAAATTTTGATGAATATGAGCTTCTTGAAAAGGTCTATAAAAAATATCTAAAGCCCGGTTTCACGTATCTAGATTGTGGCGCCAATATTGGCAACCATAGTCTGTTTTTTGCTTGCGTAGCCAAAGCCAAAAAGATTTTTGCCTTTGAAGGTTGCTCACCTACATACGATATTCTTACAAAAAATATTGAAGTAAACAATCTTCAAGACGTAATTACAGCCTACAATTGTGTATTAGGTGAAAAAGCAGGTTCAGCCGAAATTTGCACCTGTGATCTTTTTAATTTTGGTGGAACAAATTTTACAGAATCAAAAAGTCTAAATGGTATTGAAATGAAGCCCTTAGATAGTTTTGATTTTGGTACAAAAATTGATTTTATCAAAATGGACGTTGAAGGCTTTGAGTATAAAGTTTTACAAGGCAGTAAGAGCTTACTTCTTAAAGATAAGCCCATACTTTGGGTAGAGATCTTTGAGTGCAATTATCCAAAAGTGAGTGAGCTTTTATCAGAACTAGGTTATAAACAAATTGAAGCTTTAGATAAAAGCAATTATATCTTCATGGCTTAAAATGCCAATAATGCGTAAGCCACATATTAACTGTGCTTGCACTTGCCTGTTGCGCTTGCCTGTTTGGCTGCGTAGTTTTTCAGCCTGGAAACGCTAATAGTGTTCCGCCCGCCCGTTAGCTATTTTGTGCTAGCTTCATTTTTTACCATATCTACGCTCCGGCTTCACTGGCCTAGCGGCCAGAGGCCTGCGCTACCGA
>ERZ808242.800-NODE-800-length-20937-cov-13.687051_pt1 | contig 20937 bp, 17 predicted proteins | sample MGYA00521244_ERZ808242 | MGnify/ENA primary metagenome ERZ808242 (study PRJEB31516, sample SAMN03275573) | gut metagenome | biome: mammalia-associated habitat; material: feces | host: Papio cynocephalus | place: Kenya | collected 2012-07-27 ... | reverse complement strand
AATTTACAAAAATTCTCGCTATTTTCCTAATATTCAATCAATTATATTTCATCGAGCTCACGTTAATATAAGCAGAGACAGTTTCTGCATCCATCCCTTTTGGCTCATTGGCCTGCATGTCAGCGGCAATGGTCTCGTAAGAGGCCTGAGAAGCCAAGTTTCTGGCATAAGAGCGCATCAATTGGCGCACACGCTCCGGATTGCGGCGGATCTTGTCCACCACGCGGTTCATATCCTTTTTGGCCACAGAATCTACATAATCGAAAGCCTGATCAAGGGCGATATCCTTTTCCAGACCTATCGCGACCGGCCAGCCTCCACGACAGAGAACGAAGGCAAGGTCTTCACGGGAGAGACTGCTCTTGGCATAAATCTTCTCCGGAGCGCTGAAAAGTTCCTTCAGACTGATGGCACCGTTGGATTCTCCAGATTCATAAAGCGCCATCGGGCGCATCTTTACCCAGCCGTACCGGCCAGTACCGGAATGGCGAATCTTCTTGCTCTCTTCCTGCTTCTCTTCGTCTTCCCCCTCCTCTTCAACAGGAACGGACGAGCCCGTCAGGATGTAGTGGCCGGTGCCGGGACGATGGTCCACGTCAAAGCGGATGGTGTCCCAAAGCTGCGGGGCTATCTGCCACTCATCAAGTAAGCGCGGAAACTCACCTTCCAGCAACTCCTGTGGAGCCAATTCCGCCTTGAGAAGGTTTTCCTTGATTTTCTTGGGATCATCCATATAGATGACACTCTTCGCCTGCTGCTCCGCTGTAGTTGTCTTACCGCACCACTTGGGCCCTTCAATAAGCACGGCTCCTTTACCGGCGAGTTTTCTTGCAAGAACAGAGTCAGCTATTCTGGGTTTATACGTGTCCATATCCTATGTCTTTGGATGCAAAGATACAAAAACCGGAGATTGTGGAAAATTTTTTCCGGAGATTATCGAGAATAAAAACCGACAAAAGTGGAAATATTGATCTCCATAAATCAGTCCTGTTATCCTGTCATTCATGTTCCCAGAAGCTTGATCGCAATATGGGCACAGGCCTCAGCGTCGGCAAGAGCATGATGGTGGCGTGTCAGGTCATAGCTGCAGGCGGCAGCCCCTCAATCATCGGGGCTATCTTCTCCCATACGTACGGAAACACAGGAGCATCTTCAGTGTCTTCCCCGGACAAGCCATCAAAGTAATTCTTTGTCATATACTTTTGTTAACCTGTACTGCAAAGATAATGGTTTATGCCGCCAAAAAGTGGCAGCTTCCTAAAAGGGCCGGCCGCCGGGGAAGGATGGACCACTTTCCAATTATTTCGTTATATTTGAAGCCGGACATCATTTGACTATGGATATGGAGGAGAAAAGGATAAAGTACCCGATAGGGATACAGACATTCAGGGAAATTGTCGAGGGAGGATACCTCTACATCGACAAGACTGGAATTATCCACGAATTAGTCGAGACTTATAGTTACGTGTTCCTAAATCGGCCGCGGCGCTTCGGCAAGTCCCTGCTCTCCTCCACCATCCACAGCTATTTCGCCGGAGAAAAGGAGCTGTTCGAGGGTTTGGAGGCAGGGAGGCTGAAGAAAGAATGGACCAAGCACCCCGTGTTCCACTTCGACATGTCCACGGCGAAGCACCTTGACGAGGAGCAGCTGTTAAGCGAACTGAGCCTGAAACTCAGCCGATACGAAGAAATTTACGGGAAGGCCGAAGGCGAGACTCAGATCAACCAGCGCTTCGAGGGCCTTGTCCAGAGGGCCGCCGAGAAGACTGGGGAGAAGGCCGTCATCATCATCGATGAGTACGACGCCCCTCTTCTTGACGTGATGAACGACCAGCAGAGGCTCGCCCCGATGAGACAGATAATGAGGAACTTCTACAGCCCCATCAAGAGCCTCGACCCCTACCTTCGCTTCGTCTTCATAACGGGGATCAACAAGTTCGCACAGCTCAGCATATTCAGCGAACTCAACAACCTGCAGAACATCTCCATGATGCCGGAATACTCCGCCATCTGCGGCATATCGCAGAGCGAGTTGGAATCTCAGATGAGAGAATCTGTCAAGAGGATGTCCGACAGCCTCGGCTTGTCGCGAGAAGAGACTCTGGAAGAGCTGAAACGCAACTACGACGGCTACCATTTCTGCGCCGCGTCAGAAGACATCTACAACCCGTTCAGCCTAATCAAGTCACTTGATGCCAAAGACTTCGGAAGTTACTGGTTCGACACTGGCACCCCAACATACCTCCTTGAGAGACTGAGGAACTCGGATATTGATGAAACCACCCTCGACAGCATGCCGATGATCCCGGAGTCGGACTTCGACGTCTCTCCGGAGATCAGCGACAACGTCCTCCCGATGCTCTACCAGACCGGCTATCTCACCATCAAGGACTACGACCGCAACCTGCACCTCTACACCTTGGGCTACCCCAACAGGGAAGTCAAGATCGGATTCACCCAGGGGCTTCTGGCACAGTACCGCAGCAGGATGATGACCGGCAGCGGCTTCGTTGCACAGTTCTTCGTCGCCATGTACCGCCACGACATCGACAAGGCCCTCACACTCCTCCAGTCCTTCCTCGCCGGCATACCTTATGACCTCGAGAACAAGACCGAGAAGCACTTCCAGACCATCATCTACCTCATCTTCTCCCTCTTGGGCTACTACACCCGAGCCGAGGTCAAGTCAGCCGCCGGCAGGGCCGACGCCGTCTGCTGGACCAAGGACAGGACCTACGTCTTCGAGTTCAAGCTCGACGGCTCCGCTGACCAGGCCCTACGCCAGATCGATGACAAGGGCTACCTCATCCCGTATAAGGCGGACGGCACCTGCGTCAAGGTCGGTGTCAACATCTCATCCCGGACACGCACCCTCGATGCCTGGAAAGTCGAAGCATCTGAGGGTTAGTCTGCAAAATCCCGTCAAAGTCCGGCAGTTCATTCATAAAGCTTCGCGGCAGCCTTGATTCTCTTGCCGATGGATTCTACCAGTTCCTTGGGCGCGAGAACCTTGATCCCTTCACCGAAACTCAAGATCTCGCGTTCCAGTTCCGGGTTGAGAATCACATTAATCTGGAAAACGGTATTGCCGTCCTGATCCGCCTCCACCACCATCTGGCTCTTGTGAAAAGGTTTAGTGCGTATGTACGGCGCCTCTTTGGCGTTTGCCCAGATACGTACTGACTTCGGTTTCATTGTCCTGTCCTTGGTGACACCGACGGCATCATCAAACCATGTTTCCGGGTTGTATCTATCCATTGGGATAAACTTCACACCCACTGGCGCGGGACGCCTGATGTCACGCACGGAGGCGGTACGCAGCCTGTCCCTTAAGGACGAGGTGGCCAGACTGGAAGCGCAGGGCATCATCCACGCCATCCGCGGGCAGAGTGATCTGGAGGAGGCAGCCGGAGCCTACAAGGACATCGACAAGGTCATGGCAGACCAGTCCGACCTCGTGAAAATCGTCACGGAACTTGTCCCGGTAGCCGTCATCAAAGGATAATCCAAGCCAACCCCTCAAGGTGTGCGTAGACAGGATTTTCCGGACGACCTGTGAAACCAGACTGGTGACCGGGCTTGCCAGTGAACTTCTTTGCCGAATCAAGCGGATCCTCTCCATCTGCGAGGAGTACCCAAGTAGCACTAGTGAACCATCCGTCCTCCTTTACGGCATGATTTATAGGTATCACTTTGAGGATTACGATATGGGGAGTCGGAACGACATCATCAAGTATGCCGTCCGAAACGGATAGTAATGACAGAATAATTATTCTTGCGTAGAAGCTTGATTCATCAGAGATAATACCACTTCAGAGAATCGCCTCTCATTCGCTGCAATTAGCCCACGGAAGTTGTCGTATGTATCGGCATCTTGGGGAACAGGGAGTGTTATGAGGACCATCTGGCCCCCATATCCGTGAAGGGTTTCCGATTCTTGTATAACAGCAGTCTCACCTGGCACAATAAATCCGCCAACCATAAGCTTGCGTATGTACATATATGAAATAACCTGAGCGAGATCTTCTCGACTGACGCCGGAAACGCCGCCCTCTTCGTAGCGTTTATACTTGGCATCCAAGACCATCTGGCCGTTGTAGAAGTCCGGGAAGCGACGTCCAAGTTTGGGCTTGAAGAGATGAATGGCGCCGAGCCCCAACTTGTTTTCCGGATGCGTGAAACCCAATTCTCGCAGTATCGTATTCAGGTACTCTTCCCAGAGCCAAGCTCCATCGAAAAGCACGCCATAGACAGTATCATCGCATTTACCGTATTTGATCTCTTCCTGCCGCAGAATCTGAACACAGAGCTTCCTTAATGGTTCATACTCCGAATAGTATGGATGAACCCTCGCACGAATGTTCTTGCTGATTATTCTCTCGCGCTCTCTTTCCTCGTAAGATGGCGTAGCATCTATCACCATAGACACATCAGTCTTGGTTTCTTCATCTCGTGAGAGAATACCGGTGCCGTATTCTTTAGTGCGGATATATTCGATTGTGTGTCGGACCAATTCCATAAGGGCATTGTCAGCTGTGTGCTCTCTGGTCTTATACGCAATGTTCCCAGTAAATGGTATATTCAGCCGGATATGTCGCGAGACATCAAGGACACCCCTGACTTTGTCATCATTGTGATTCCTGGTCACATACTCTTTGCAAAGCCCTTGCGCCAGTGCCCTTTTGAGGAAAAACGGGAACAGGAACAGGACAAAATCAAAAACCGATTCGGCATCCGTGCTGTGCGGAAGGTCGAATAAATTCACGGAGAACACTTTTTCCAACAGGTAATGCATAAAATAGTCATCCTCCCCATTGTCAAACCGGGACTTGATCCGGATGTTTGTTCCTCTGCAACCGACAAAACCCATGAGGTTCCCTGTGGTAACAACATTGTCTTGAATGTCAAGGATTGTGCTATCGCCGATTTTATCTCCATAGACATCCAGACTGTTTGGAAACACGAGCAGGGACATGCCATTGTTATCCCGGTCGCACAGTTTTTTTACCGTTCGTCCGGCAATCAAGGAGAGGTCTGACCACTGCTGTTGTGACAGCTTCAGATTCCTTTCTCTGGCATTATCCTTTATAACGACTGAATCGGCCATCTACTGCTCAGCCTCTTTGTATTGATCGAAGGCCTCCTTCAGAGAAGCCATCTTCTCCTCTATGCCGCGAGAGCCCCTAAGGTACTCTTTCAAAATACCCTTAATATGGTATTCCCAGAGTTTCTCGAAGTCGCCGTCATACTGCCCCAGTTTCAAAAAATAAGCAGGGCCAATGTCGTATGCGTCTGTGAGGCCTATTTCCTTCTTCAGTGTTTCATTCAAGGAAGACAGACAACGCTTGGCAGCATCGCTCCAATCAGGAATCTGGGCGTCAAGCATTTCGATGCGGTCTTCAACCTTCACTTCAGCCCAAGCAAAACGACGGCGAACCGCGAAGTCCATACTTTCCACACTGCGGTCGATGTCATTCATCGTGCCAATTATGTAGACATTGTCGGGCACATAAAAGCCCTTTTCAAATGGATCTCCAGGTTCCACCATATTCTGGTACTGGGTTTTGACTCTTCCCTTCTCGCCCCTATAACCAGGATCTACTGCGAAGAACAATTCGCCAAAGATCTTGGAGAGTTCACCACGGTTGATCTCATCAATGATGAAGATGTGGTCCGGCTGTCTCAGGGTCGGTGCAGTTTCAACAAGCCCGTACTTTTCCCTTAGGAGCTTGATCACGCCCTCAAAGTAACCCTTCCAATAAATGTAGACTGTGTTCCCTCCAATTTGGTTCCGGATGTTCTCCCGTGTAAGAGTACCTTGCTTGACCAACTCCTTACCAGTATGCAGGTTCAGGCTCCCTCTGGTATTCACGGAAATGGCGAATGTGGCCCCACTATTCGGTGTAGTGAGTTTCAAAGGCTCTTCCATCTCCGAGAGGTCAGCCAGAAGAAGGTCGTAAGCCTTATCAAAATCTCTAGTCATAACACTTGACAGCGCCTCGGCGCAGAACTGTTTGAATACACCGTTTACACGCTCGAATGAGCAGTCATCCGTGGGACGCAGGCCTTCCACAAAATCAGTGTAGTCATATGACGGATGGAACTGTACAAAACCGGGGTTGTCATCCCCCATTGCCTCAGCTATCTTTTTGGCGAGATATGTTTTCCCGGTACCTGGCGCTCCAGTCAGAACGAGATTGTGATTGGCGCGAAGAAGTTCAATATATTTGTCCATTTTGTCGTTATTATCGTTGAGGTTTTCAAAAAGATACCAGGCAAACAGGGCTTGATGAAGCGGTTCGCGGAACGTTACGTTATCCTTGAAGTACTTCATAATGGTAACGTTATCCTCCAACCAATGACCAGAGGAGGCCGGCAAGGCAGAATCAATCGCCAGAACCTTGTCGTAAACATTTCGGAATTTGCCGTCTGTAATGATGGTAGTCAATTGATACGGGAAGAGGCCAGCCCACATGCGGTGGAATGCCGCAGGGTGCTGTTTGGACAGGGCCGGCTGTATCAACTGCTTCATCTCATCGTAGTCCTCCCGAGAAATAGAGCCAGCCTCCAAATTACGCTTGAAGATTTCATACATCTTCGGCCAGAGAGGAAGCATCTGCTCATACTCTGCGCTAGAGTATTTGCCTTGAGAGTTGGAGGATATATAGTTATTGCTAACCCTCATGAAGTAGTCTTTCATGTCATCATCAATATCTCCTGCAGTCTTGCCGTCCTCGAACATCGCAAGGAAACGCCCGACACTCTTCTTATACTCGGGATACCATCCCTTATACACCCAATTCTCCGTTTTGATCGCCTCGTCATATATTTGCTGTAGCCAGTTCTTCGGTTGGCCACTCTCCATGAAGTGCTGCATCTGCCAAAGCACATCCTGTGCATTTACAAGATCACTCCAGAACAGGCCTCCGGTCTCATGATGAAGAACTTCCTGAAGCTCGACATCCCGCTGCTCAAAAGGAATAATGTCCTTCAAAAGATACAGAAAGTGAGCATATTTTTGTCCGGCCGGCTTGATGGCGAACCCCATATACTTGCAGTAATCCTCATAGATGGTACTGGTATAGGGCGTATAGGATTGAGGATCGCAACAACCCAGAAAAGCAGCAGCCGTCCTTTCATCTCCATAGGATGACTTGCCGGCAGGTGTTATCGCCTTCGCCGCTGATTTGAAATTTTGCAATCGCTCATTCAGAGACTTGTCCTGAAGGAGCAGGTCAAAAGATTGGAAGACCTTGTCAGGTATCGATTCCAGCAGAGAAATAATGGTCGCTCCAACATGTGGCTTTTCTACGAAGTTGCACTCCTCGGAAACCAACATACGAACAATCTCCTCGGTGGTTTTACCTCGTGCTGAGTCGATAAGCTTCCACTTGTAGATTTCATCGCTACGTGAGCTGTTCAGACCTTCAGCGATAACAGGTCCCCTATATTTCTTGAGCAACTTTTCAAGGAGAAGACGCTGCATGGCCGCAACAAGTTCCGGACGAAGTTCCCATTCAAAGTGTCCGTCCCTAACCTTACGGCCAAGCATAGTAATTGGCCAGAAAGTATCTTCCGTGTTCTCATTGGCCTCGATACGGAAGTCCTTCCCACTCGCTTTCTGAGCAAACCGTCCAAAATGCTGCACAAGCATATTGATGCCGCTGTCGCTCGTCGAATATACCTTGCTCAGCCGGGCGCAGGTTGATTTATGGCCAGGCTGGCTGAGGAACATCCGTAGAGTATCCAGTTGTCTTCGATATTTGCCATTGTCAGCGGCCAACAGAACCTGATACCACTCCTCCTCATTGAGGATTGGCTCGGTAAAATACTGACCGTCTTTTTGTTGCAATTTATATGTTGTCATATCGTTGCAGCGCGACCCATTACCGCACTACGGTTGATTTCGAGGACGTTTGCAATTTCTTCAGTGGTGATGAAAGGTTTCTTCCGCATCAATTCGAGTGCTTTCTTTTCGTCTATCATGACCGTTCTGATTAAGTTTCAAATATAACTATTTTCGGCGGGATTTCGATGGAAAACTTTCAACGGACGGAGGATACGATTGAGTTTGTAATCAGCAACTTTGAATCCCCGAATTTTCGAAAAGCAGATTCCCCGTTTCAAGGGCGCATCGGAAGCGGGCCGCCTCATGATCAACACAAAAGCACCGCAGGAGGCTACCTGTTCCCGGTCACCCACTGCCATAGCGCCGGGCCGGTCACGCGATGCAGGTGTGAGCCGATTCGGCGAAAACGGCTCACACCTGGAAGCGACAGGTGCCGCAGAGAGCCATGCCGGGCATGTGGACGCCCCAGGTAGTAGCAGAAACACCGAAAACGGCTCACACCTGGCGGAGGCTGACTCCATGTGGGGCTTCGTGCGGAGGTATAGCGATATGTGACGACACAGCCGCGGTGGCAGGTAAAGCATTGACAGACAGGCATAAAACGACATTGCCTGCCGGCGATTCGCAACAGGCAATATCACTAATTAGTTCAATACCAAAAAGTTATCCGCCACCTCAAACATGCACCCACCCCATCCCATCCACGTCGGCTCCTCCGCATACATATCACCACGCCTCTCCCTTGCCAAGCCATGGAGCAAACGCTCAACCCTCCAGTATCTGCCCTGCGGCGTTCTTGGTGTCCACTTTCTCGATAACGCGCTCAAGAATGCCGTTCTCGTCGAAGATGAATGTGCGCCGGAGCGTCCCCAATATTGTCTTCCCGTACATCTTCTTCTCTCCCCAGGCGCCGAAGGACTGGAGCATCTCCGTAGAGGTGTCCGCAAGCAGCCGGAACGGCAGTTCATATTTGGCCCTAAAAGCCGCGTGTGACTTCTGGCTGTCCTTGCTCACGCCTACCACATTGTACCCGGCGGCTGTCAATTCCGCATAGTTATCCCGTAACGAGCAGGCCTCAGCCGTACATCCGGAAGTGTTGTCCTTGGGATAGAAATAGATGATTGTCTTCTTCCCCTTACCGATGAAATCCTCAGATTTCACCATATTCCCGTCCTGGTCCATGACCTCAAAGGACGGCATCTTGTCACCTGTCTTAAGCATGTTCACTGGCAATTATTGATGTCTCTTTCCAATCCGCAATTTACAAATTATTCTGATCAGAAGTGCAAAAGCCGTCCACCATTGCTGACGCAGCCAGACGAATGACACCACTGGCGAGCATCTGCCGCCTTTCGTCAGTGCCGGCCATTTTGAATATCACCAAATTTAGTTAAATTTGCATTCTTGAGTGCCCATTTTGGCTGTTGATGGGAGCTTGATAATAGGATGATGAATAGCCGACAATTAATTCAAGGAGTTCAATTCTCCTTTGCTCAACAAATGCTTAAGACAGGTATCAAAGGTCATCAGGAGACCACAGTTACGGAGAAGATGCTGGCACAGAATGTCGGCAGCGGTCTTGTCAGGGTCTACGCTACAGCGATGATGATCGCCCTTATAGAAAAGGCTGCAGTACTTTCAGTACAGCCATATCTCGATGAGGGTCAAGGTTCTGTCGGCACTCTTGTCAACGTCTCCCACGTCTCAGCCACTCCGCTCGGCATGAAAGTCTGGGCAGACACTGAACTCATCGAAATAGACCGGCGCAGACTGGTATTCAAGGTTGCGGCATACGACGAGCGCGGACTCATCGGAGAGGGAATGCACGAGCGCTTCATCATCGACAACGCGAAATTCCAGGCGAAAGCCGATTCCAAATAAACTTTTCTCTATGAAAAAAGACATCTATCTTGCTGCAGGATGCTTCTGGGGCGCACAACGCTATTTCAATCAGATCCACGGAGTTGTAGCCACCGAGACCGGATATGCCAACGGCAACATCTTCCATCCCACCTATCGTGAGGTCAGCACCGACGCCACCGGATATGCCGAGACGGTACATGTGACTTATGACACTGACTTCATAGGGCTTGAAAGGATTCTCCAGATCTACTTCAGAGCCATTGACCCGACAAGCGTGAACAAACAGGGAGAAGACAAGGGCACCCGTTACCGCACAGGCATCTATTACACGGATCCACAGGACCTGACCGCGATAGAGAACATCTGCGACAGGATTTCCGGAGACCTCAAGGCACCGCTTGCCGTAGAAGTGAAGCCTCTCAAGAATTTTTACAGGGCTGAAGACTACCATCAGAATTATCTTGACAAAAACCCGGACGGCTATTGCCACATCCCGGAGTCGCTGATGGAATACGCCAAGACGGCATCCGAGCCTTCCGCAGACTGATGTATGTCCAAGTTCTGCTGCCTCTCAAACTGAGGTGGATTCCTACTTATATCTCCGATGCTCCCCTGCTTCGTGGCGAAGCAGTCAAAGTCGTATTCTCCGGACGCAAATATACAGGCATCGTCTGGGTAGTGGACGCGGATGCCCCGTCCGGAGCGAAACGTATGCTCAAAGTGCTCGAGCGCGACGAAGCCTTGCCGCCGCTCGACGGCAAGGAGATGGATCTGTGGGCATTTATCGCAGGCTACTACCTATGCACCCTTGGGGAAGTCTTCGCCATGGCCCTCCCGGGGATGAGACTCCGAAGCGAACAGAATAATTCAGCGGCCATAGCACGCCTGCGCGCAAGAGTGAGCGCCATAGAAGAGCAGCTCACGGGGAGACACTGTGAGCGGGTCCGCCGCAGGCTTGAAGAGAAAAAGGCTGAGATTCTCGCAAAAATCGCAGAACTCTCCCCAGCGGAGATCACCGTACCGGACGCCGGATCCCGGACAGAGCCGGAGACTGCCTGCCCGGCAGCAGCACCGGAAGACCGCAGACCGCGACTCCTGATAAACAACAATCGGCTGCCAACATATATAGAAGCAGCCCGCGAGCAGCTGGACAGCGGCCATCAGGTGCTCCTCCTCACCCCTGAAGTCGCGTTCGCAGACAAATTAGAAAGAACTCTCACAGAAGTGTTCGGTTCGCGCCTTGCCGTCGTCCACTCAGGAAAGAGCCCGTCCTCCAGACAACGGACTGCCGTCAGGCTGCGAAGCGGCCAGCCGCTCCTCGTACTCGGCACAAGATCCTCCATATTCCTTCCGTTCCGCAGACTAAGCCTTGTGATAATAGACGAGGAGCAGGATCCATTCTACAAACAGAGCGAACCCGCGCCGCGCTACAACGGCAGGGACTGCGCCATCTATCTGGCAGGACTCCACTCCGCAGAAGTGCTTCTGGGCACTGCCTGCCCTTCTCTGGAAACCCTGCTCAATCTGCGCAGCGGCAAATATGCCGCAGCCCGGAAATGCCCGGCTGCAAATGACGGGGCAAGCAAAAAAACATCTCAGTCCGGGCCAGAGACAGGCAGGCTCACCGTGATAGACATCGCGGCCGAACGCCGCAAAAACGGGATGAAAGGCCCTCTGTCCCGTAAACTTATCGCCGCAGCCCAAGCCGCCGGAGGCCCGGTGCTTCTGATACGCGGCTGGGAAAAACAGGAAGAACTCGCAGGATGCATCAGCACCAACCTCCAGGGCGCAGATGTCAGCGTAAGCACACTTGCGGAGCTCAAGCGCAAAGGCTCCGGCGGAGCTGTCCTGATCGCTGTGCTCCAGGCAGATGCCCTGCTGTCCAAAGATGACTTCAGAAGCGACGAACGGGCTCTGCAGCTCATGGCGATGCTCAGGGAGTTCTCGCCGGAGGTCATCATCCAGACTGAAGTTACGCAGAGGTTCAGCACCTCACTCGATGCCTTGCTCTCCGAGCGCCGCCAGTTCGGTTTCCCGCCATACACGCGCATCGTGGACATACACCGGTACGGCAGCGGCGAACTCGCCGAGCGCATATTCCTCCAGCGCGACGCCAGCCTCGCCTCCCGCAAAGCTGAAATCTTCGCCTCCCTCCCCGACGACTGCTACGCCGACGTGGACCCGCAGTGACCCGGGGCAACACCACAACCCAATACAGGTCCGCACCCCCCTCACCACAGAATCCCAAGGTTCAAGGTAGGGGCAAATATCCCGAAAAACACCCCAACCTTTAGCGGGCGAATGCCTCCAAGCGCCGTATACGGGCAGTCCCCCTTGAAGGTAGGGGTAAAAAACGCTGAAAATACCCCAACCTCTATGCAGAAGCTGATGCAGAAGCTGATCCAGAACCCGGTCAGAAACCAGAACCTGAACCAGAACCTGATCTAGAACCACAGATGCCGCTAGCCTGGCCGTCCACGGCGCACTCCGCCAACAACGAAAACCGACAGCCGACAGCCGACAAAAAAGGCTGACGATCAATCGTCAGCCTCTCACTGGTAGTGGGTAGGAGAATCGAACTCCTATTGCGAGATTGAGAATCTCGAGTACTAACCGTTATACGAACCCACCGTTTCTCGTTTCGGGAATGCAAAGGTAAGCATAAATTTTGATTCCGCAAGCCCCCGAGACGAAAATCTCAAATTATTTCATCCTGTACGGGACATCATCATACAAGACGAAGCGCTTCGCCTTGCGGACCCACTTCTGCTCCTCAGCCTTGACGTGTTCCTGCACCACATCGAAAGTCAAGCGACCGTGCAGGTACTCGGCGATGACAGGATCTGCAACCTTCACAAAAAGCGAATCATACATCTCAAATTCAGAATAATGATCCGCAAAATACCGCATCAGCTGAAGCGTATGCAGAAGCGAATGATACTTTGCCCCGGGAAGCAGCATTATCTGATATCCACGGCACTCCTGCCCGGCATAACGCCCGGCGGCAGGCATGAACGTGCACGGACGCATCAGCACCCCCTCCGGCACGGGCAGGAAACGCACATCCTCGCATCGGATGAACGGCGCCCCGAAATACTCATACGGGCGGGCCGTACCGATGGCAGGAGTGATGGAAGTGTTGTTCCACAGACCGCCTCCGGAATACATCTCACAGGTAAACATCCCCGGAATGTCAGATGCCGGAGCTATCACCCACGGCAGGATCTCACGCGACGAAGAACTCAAGGCGGAAATCACATGCAGAGGAAAACGCGCCCCTATCTCATTGCAGTAGAGATTGCAGAGTTCCCCGAGCGTAAGCCCATGGCGATGAGCCACCTTCGGTGTCCAGATATCCGAATCCACCGCCGGTATCGTCCCCTCCACCACGCGACCGGCCGGGTTGATATGATCCACCACATACACCGCAGGGCCCTCCTCACGGCGCGCGCACATGGTGAGAAGCCGCATCACATCACGGGTATAATTGAAATACCTCGACCCGACATCCTGTATCTCCACCACCACGGCATCCGCCCCCTCCAGATCTTCGGCACTGAAATCTATATGCTTGGTCTCCGGGGAGAGCTCGCTCCCGGACGGCTGCAGAAGCCGTACAAGGTTGCCCCGCTCCCTGAATATGTCATAAAGATAACGTCCGGAAGAAGGATCCCAGCAGTTCTGTGTGCAGAAGCAGGCCACACGTCCCTCCTGCAGGCTGCGGTCCAGCTGCTCCCCTATAGGAGTTGTCCTGAAAGAGAACATCAGCCTATCAGATTCTTGGCAAGCGCGATCACTTCCTCTCCCAGTTTCTGCGCCTCAGCCTCGGTAGGAGCCTCGGAATAGATGCGGATGATCGGCTCGGTGTTGGAGCGGCGCAGATGCACCCACTTCCTCTCGGCCTCGAAATCCACTTTCACCCCGTCGATCGTGTTGACCTTCTCGGAAGCAAAGTGCTCCTTGACGGCGGCGAGAATTTTGTCTATCAGCGACTTGTCACTGAGTTCTATCTTGTTCTTCGCGATGAAGTACTGCGGCAGAGTGGCCTTGTAGGCGCTTACACTCATCCCAAGATGCGCAAGGTTGCTCAAGAACAGGGCCACTCCCACCATTGCATCGCGCCCGTAATGGCTCGCAGGATAGATCACGCCCCCGTTGCCCTCTCCACCGATCAGAGCCCCGACCTCATGCATCTTGGTGGTCACATTGACCTCGCCTACAGCTGCAGCGAAATACTCTCCCCCGTGAGCCTCCGTCACATCGCGCAGCGCACGGGACGAGCTCAAGTTGGACACGGTTCTGCGTGGGGTGATGCCCTTTTTCTCGGCAAGGCCCAGCAGGTAGTCAGCCACCGACACGAGGGTGTATTCCTCCACGAAAGGCTCCCCGTTCTCACAGATGAATGCAAGCCTGTCCACGTCCGGATCCACGCTGATGCCCAAATCGGCCTTCTCGCTCACCACGGTGGAGCTCAGCTCGGTAAGGTTGGCCGGAAGCGGCTCCGGGTTATGGGCGAAATTGCCGGTCGGCTCGCCGTTGAGCACTACGCACTCCACCCCTAGCCGGGCGAGCAGACGAGGCATGATGATGCCGCCGACAGAGTTGATCGAGTCAAGGACAACCTTGAACCCGGCCTTGCTTATCGCTTCAGCATCAACTGCTTCCAGCGCCAGGACAGAGTTGATGTGCTCATCGGTGAAATCGTGCTCAGTGATGCGCCCAAGTTCATCGACATGGGCAAAATCAAAATCTCCGCTGTCGGCAAGGTCGATTATGGCCTGCCCTTCGGAGGCTGTGAGGAACTCCCCGTGCTCGTTGAGGAGCTTCAGGGCATTCCACTGCCGCGGATTGTGGCTGGCCGTGATGATGATGCCGCCATCGGCAGAAGCGAACCGCACCGCCAGCTCGGTAGTCGGGGTAGATGCGAGCCCGCACTTGACCACATCAACCCCGCAGGCCACCAGCGTGCCGCACACGAGCTGTTCCACCATCTCGCCGCTCAACCTGGCGTCACGTCCGACGACCACCTTGTAGCGTCCTCCTTCAGGAGAAAGTTTGCGCTTTCTCAGGCAGGCGCAGTAGGCATAAGTGAACTTTACTATGTCAACGGGGGTCAGGCCCTCGCCGCAAGGACCGCCGACAGTCCCGCGTATTCCGGAAATAGATTTAATCAGTGTCATAACATTTGCAAAATTAAGAAAATTATCCGTATCTTTGCGCCCGTTCAAAAACACTAGTGCATTATGAAGAAAGGAATACATCCCGAAAACTACCGACTTGTAGCTTTCAAGGATATGTCAAACGAGGAGGTTTTCATCACCCGCTCCTGCGCCACCAGCAAGGAGAACATCACCATCGACGGAGTTGAGTACCCTCTTGTGAAGCTTGAGATTTCAAACACATCTCACCCGTTCTACACCGGCAAGATGAAGATCGTCGACAGCGCCGGCCGAGTTGATATGTTCTATCAGAGATACAAGGCCCGCAAGAAATAATTTTTGCGGCACAGCGGACAAGACACGGACTCCTGACACGGGGCCCGTGTTTTTTATTACCCTCTCACGGCTTGCATACCCCGAACCAGCCACGAACCGGCCACGAACCGCCCGCCGCCGCTTGCATTTACAGGCAGAACTGATTAACTTTGAGTGTTTTTTGCACACGACTGATGAAATACGACATTCAAGACTGCCTCGAAGGCAAATACAGCGAAATCGTCTGTCTCCTCACATACTTGGCCGACCCTGTCACCACAAAAGAACTCAAAGACTTGTCCCAGAAGTTCGGCTGGAACAACAAGAAGCTGGACGACATCGCCACCTTCTTCTCATACGCGATGCTCATCAAGACGAAGTGGCTGAACTACATGGACAGAAGTTACCAGATAGACCCGGAATTCTTTTTCATGGCCGCCACCTTTTTCCTGAAGAACAAAGCGGATCAGCTAAAACAATACGCCAAGCTCTTCCCGTACCGCAGCGGCAACGCAGAGTTCCTCTGGGCCGTGGCTGAAGCCCTGTTCAAAGGGGAAAAGGACGTAGCCTCCAAGGTTGCCGGTTCATTCCCGAAAGACAGCGGGGTGGACTACATCAGCATGGCCAATGACAACGGGGCCCTCAACGGCTACGCCCTGAAACTCGGCAATGACGAATTCTCGCAGTACATTCTCGAGCGCACCAGAGCACACACCCTATACAACAACAGCAACCCGGCCGTATTGGAGAATCTCTTGAACCTTGTTTCAGAGTACACCGGGAAAGGGCTCTGGAAAAATCATTTCAACTACACTTATCCTTTCGCCCGTCTGCAGGCGACATATTTCCTGTGCACCGGCAAAGTGGCCGACATGCCCGTCCAGGCATCACAACTCTACTCCGCCCCGGCCATCGAAGCCATCCTGTCGCTATACAAGGGGGACTACTCAGACGCGTCCAAACTCTTCGCCGAATCCCTGAAGAGACGCAATCTGATGTTCGCCGACAAGAATTTCTACTACGACCCGCTGCTGTCCTTCTTCCTGATACTCAGCTACAAGCTCTCCGACACGGACAAGGACCGCACCAAGGTCACCCAGTTCCTCGGCAAAAAGGCGGTCAGGGAATCCGCCCAGCTCTACCCCGCCGTCCTCGCGGCCGACTACCTCAACAAGCCGGAAAGCCCGCATCTGAAAGACTTCCTCGAAAGCGCATCACGGCAATACCAGTGGCTTCCGCTCAACGTCGAACTCATCGCAGCGCTCCAGGGCCACTTCGGATTCGAGGTCGCGAAGACAGCCCCCAACTATGCCATAGTCAAGCACGAGCTCAGCCCGTACATAAAAATATCCGATTCGGAGAAACAGCAGCTTGAAAAGACCTTCGGCGGCACCCCGCTGATCAGCCGCTTCAAGCGGCTTGAGCTCTGGGAAAGCGTCATCTCGGACATCGACCGCCTCGTATCGGCCCCAGCCGCCGAAGAAGGAGCAAACCAGGACGAGGGCAAGTCCACGAGAGTGGCCTATTTCTACGATGAATACAACCGCACACTCCAGATCAAGAGCCAGACACGGCTCAAGAGCGGGAAATGGAGCGCCGGCAAGCGGATCTCCTACAGCGACTACAGCGCCAGCCCCGACTACATGGATGACACGGACCGCAAGATCGCGCAGATGGCGCTCCGGGGCTACGACGGCCCCTGCGTCAGACTCAACAGGGCCCTGCCTCTGCTCATCGGCAGCGACCGCGTGTTCGGGGGAATCTATGCACCTTACAAAGAGCTGGAGATAGTCGAAGAAAAGCCTTTCCTCGCCATCCAGAAAAAGGGCCAGTCCTACCAGATAGTCTCAAACTTCCCGAAGACAGCCCTCCTCGCCAACGAGACCACCGCCTGCGACACCTCCTCCAAGGACCGCATCAAAGTCATCAGCATCAACCAGATGCAGGCCAAGATCCTCTCCTCGATGCTCTCCCTCCCGAGTTTCCCGCTCCAGTCTGAAGGCCGCCTCAAGGAACTGCTCTCCAAACTCGCGCCCCACATCGAGATCCACTCCGAACTGCTCGAAGGCGGCTCATCCCTGGAGAACATAAAGGGCTCGACCCTCATACACATCAAGATACAGCCGTCCGGCGACGGATACCTGACCCGACTCTGCGTCCGCCCGCTGGAGGGCGGCAAACTCGAACTCTACCCAGGAGAAGGCGACCGCACGGTCTACGATGAAGCCGACGGCACACGCTACCAGGTGACCAGGACCCTGTCCAAGGAGAAGAAGGCCCTCAAGGAGCTGGGCGACTACTGCTTCGATGAGTTGGACGAGTTCGACATCGAATACAACGACAAAGCCACCCCCGAGCAGCTGCTCGGCATGGTGGAATGGGCCAGCCCGCAGGAGGACAAGTACGTCCTTGAATGGCCGTCCGACAAGAAGATCAAGGTCTACCGCGCCAAGGACAGCAGCATCAGCATCCATAGCGTAGCTGGAGAACAGTGGTTCAAGGCCGAGGGGCAGATAGACTACTCCGACTCTGACTCGGTATCCCTGGAGAAAATCCTCTCGCTCATCAACTCCGGCAACCTCACGGGCAACTACATCCGTCTCGACGACGAAAACTACATCTCCCTCACCGACACCCTCCGAAAGCAGGTACGTCGCCTCGAAGCCATAAGCTCCTCTGGCAAGGACGGGGTGCAGATCTCCCGGTTCAACATCGGGGCGCTCGCGGAACTGGTACACTCCCGCCAGATGCACATCGAAGCCGACAAGGGCGTCGCTGATCTGGAGAAACGCATCACCGAAGCCTCCCGGCTCGAACCGGAAGTGCCTGCAAACCTCAACGCCACCCTGCGCGACTACCAGGTGGAAGGCTTCCGCTGGATGGTCCGCCTCGCGCACTGGGGTGCCGGGGCCTGCCTTGCCGACGACATGGGACTCGGAAAGACAGTCCAGGCCATAGCCTTCATCCTCTACAAGGCCTCTGAAGGCGCATCCCTTGTCGTGTCCCCTGCCTCGGTGGTCATGAACTGGCAGAAAGAATTCGCCCGCTTCGCCCCGACGCTGCGCATAACCGTGCTCAACAACGAGGGCGACCGCGACTCCACCATCGACTCCGCCGGCCCCGGCGACGTGATCATCTCCACCTACGGTCTGCTTGCTCACGGACAGGAGCACATCCTCGCAAAAGACTGGAACGTGGTCTGCCTCGATGAAGCCCACACCATCAAGAACCGCCAGACCAAGACCTCCGGTTCGGCCATGCAGCTCAAGGCCTCATCCCGGCTCATCCTCACCGGCACCCCTGTGCAGAACTACCTCGGGGAACTCTGGAACCTCCTCCAGTTCCTCAACCCGGGCCTTATGGGCTCTTTCGAGAGGTTTTCATCCAAATTCATCGACGCTTCCGACCCGGATCTTGAAAGCCTCAAACGCATCGTGCAGCCGTTCATCCTCCGCCGCACCAAGGCCGAAGTGCTGGACGAGCTCCCTGACAAGACAGACATCGTACGCACGGTGCAGCTCTCCGACGCCGAGATGCTCGCCTACGAGACCATACGCGAAAAGGTGGAGCAGGACCTCGAAGACGAGAGCAAGGTCACGGTCAACGTCCTCGCCGAGATCACCCGCCTCCGTCAGGCAGCCTGCTCGATGGCCCTTGTCAACAAAGACTGGAAAGGCGGGACCAGCAAGCTCGCCGAACTCTCCGACCTTGTGCGCGAGATAATCTCCGGAGGCAACAGAGTGCTCATATTCAGCCAGTTCACCAGTTTCCTCGACATGGTCAACGCCCAGCTCGACAAGGACGGGGTGAGCTATTTCTACCTCAACGGCTCCACCCCTATCCGCACCCGCAGCAATATGGTCGCCGACTTCCAGAAGGGAGAGAAGGAGGCGTTCGTGGTCAGCCTCAAGGCGGGCGGGCTCGGGCTCAACCTCACCGGCGCCAACTACGTGATCCACCTCGACCCGTGGTGGAACCCGGCCATCGAGAGCCAGGCCACTGACAGGGCCTACAGGATCGGACAGAAGCAGAACGTAACCGTCTACCACCTAATCAGCGCCCACACCATAGAGGAGAAGATCCTCCGCCTGCACGACGCCAAGCGCCGCCTCGCGGACAACTTCCTCGAAGGCACCTCACAGGCCCACAGCCTCTCCCTCGATGAGCTCCGCGCCCTCTGCGATGGACGGTAAATACTGACATACTACACTAATACACATATAGCTAAAAAGAACGGGACCGCTTCGGGTCCCGTTCTTTTTTAGCGCACTATCGCTTCCTTGATGCTGTCCACGATGTAGTGGACGTCCTCGTCGGAGACATACGGCCCTGCCGGCAGGCAGAAGCCGACCTTGAAGAGCTCTTCCTCAACCCCGTTGGTGTAGACCGGAGCGCCGGCGTAGACAGGCTGCTTGTGCATAGGCTTCCAGGTAGGACGGGCCTCGATCTTCTTGCCGAGCATGAAGACACGTAGCGCCTCCACGTTCTCATTGGGCTGGCAGTCGGTGGTAGCGCTTTCCACCTGATGTATCACGCCCGCGGCACCGCCCACTGCCGTCTTGATGACCTCCTTGTAAGCGTTCTCCTGCCCCTTTATGCGGACATCCGGGTCAAGGGTCGCGGCACAGAGCCAGAAGTTCGCATCGAACCTAGGGTCCGCTGGCTGCCTGTGGATATGGACTCCATGCACATCGGCGAGAAGCTCCTCGTAAAGGGCCTGCACATGCTTATGGTGGGCGATGTGTTCGTCCAGAACCGTCATCTGCCCGCGCCCGATACCGGCGCAGACGTTGGACATGCGGTAGTTGTAGCCGATGGCGGTGTGCTGGTAGTACGGGTAGGCGTCACGGGCCTGGGTGGCGTACCACATTATCTCGTTGGCATCCTCGGCGTTGCGGCATATAAGGGCCCCGCCTCCGGAGGTGGTGATCATCTTGTTTCCGTTGAACGAAAGCACCCCGTATTTTCCGAAAGTCCCGAGCACCTGCCCGTTGAAACGGGAACCCATCCCCTCGGCGGCATCCTCAACCACAGGGATGCCGTAGCGGTCGGCAATCGAGAGTATCTCGTCGATCCGGTAAGGCATGCCGTAGAGGGCCACCGGCACTATGGCCTTGGGATAACGGCCCGTCTTGGCTTTGCGGTCGAGGATTGCTTTCTCCAGCAGGGCCGGGTCCATGTTCCACGTCTCCCCTTCCGAACCTACGAACACGGGATGTGCCCCCAGGTAAGTGATAGGGTGCGACGAGGCGCAGAAGGTGTAACTCTGCACCAGCACCTCGTCCCCGGCCTTGACCCCGCATCCGATGAGGGCCAGATGCACGGCGGCTGTCCCGGCGGAAAGGCAGACCACCTTGCGGTCGAGTGGCTCGGCGGCCTGTTTTGAAGATGCTGCCGTGGTTTCAGGGTACGCGCCCGGGACTTGCCGTAGCGGAGCGCGGGAGTTGACGAAGTTCTCCAGATCCTTCTCGAAAGCATTGACATTCGGACCCATAGGCACCACCCAATTGGTGTCGAAGGCCTCCTTGACATACTTCTGTTCCAGCCCTGCCTCGCTCATGTGCGCGAGGCAGAGATAAATTGTCTTACGTTCTGACATATATGTTATAATGATTTTTCTGATTGCCTTTACTCGGTAGCACCAGATTTTTGCTGATAGCGCTAGTACCTATGTTTGATATCCAAAAAAAATTGGAGAGAGCTTTTTCAAAGCTCATGAGGAACGCTCATCGGGGCCCGCTGCCCCGACCG
>ERZ808242.799-NODE-799-length-20943-cov-15.720366_pt1 | contig 20943 bp, 17 predicted proteins | sample MGYA00521244_ERZ808242 | MGnify/ENA primary metagenome ERZ808242 (study PRJEB31516, sample SAMN03275573) | gut metagenome | biome: mammalia-associated habitat; material: feces | host: Papio cynocephalus | place: Kenya | collected 2012-07-27 ... | reverse complement strand
GAAGTAATGACAAGAAACAGCGAGTGGATGAACCACATCGTGAACCACCTCAACCACTGTGGCTCACGATTTAGTAACTGAACTACTTCAATATTCCTCACTCGCTTGCTTCATGCCCAATTAGTAACTTTGTGCAAATCTACTCATTCACAACTGTTTACGTTCCAATCTCTCTTATTCACCTTTGGCTGCTTTAGAGCTTTATGTTAATAAATATAACTCATCGATTCCGCTTATAAACGACAGAAGGCTCGCCGCCCCGTGGGGCGGCAAGCCTTCTGTCATTTTCTCTTCTCCTACGGTCACACGGAGGCGGCCCGCACGCGGCTCAGGGTCTCCGGCGTCATCTGCAGATAGCTCGCGATATAGACGAGCGGCGCACGCAACACCACCTGAGGCATGATCTTGCACAGGCGCAAGTAGCGGTCCTGGGCCGACTCAAAACGGACCAAGTCGGCATGCACCTGACTGAAAATCAGGCTTTCCTCCAATATCTTGCGGTAGAGGATCTGTATGTTCACATTGTGCAAGGCCACCTGCTCAAGCTTCCGTTTGGGCAGCGCATAGAGCAGCGTGGGCTCAAGGGCTTCCACTTGCAACTTGGTGGGTTCCTCCTTGAAGAGGCTCTCGATGCACATGATGATACCGCCCTCCGTGGCCAGATGCTCCGTCACCTCTCGGTCTTTCTTGATATAGAACTGACGGATCAGCCCTTTCTCGATGTAAAACAAATCCTCACAAATCTGTCCTTCCTTGAGGATCACTTCTCCCTTGGCACACTTGCGCGGCACCAAGATGCTCTCCAGGATGTCAAGTTCCTCATGCGTCATCGTGCTGTATCGGCGAGCCAACTCACGCGCAATGTCCCGGGTAGAGTTTTGTAGTTCTTTCATCTTTCCTCCTGTTATAGTTTCGTTTCATTTAATCAAGTTTCAGCACAGCCAGGAACGCTTTCTGCGGCACCTGCACGTTGCCAATCTGTTTCATGCGCTTCTTGCCTTTCTTCTGTTTCTCCAGCAACTTGCGCTTGCGGCTCACGTCACCGCCATAACACTTGGCCAGCACATCCTTTCGTACCTGCTTCACCGTCTCGCGGGCGATGATCTTGGCGCCGATGGCAGCCTGGATGGCAATGTCAAACTGCTGTCTCGGGATGAGTTCCTTGAGCTTCTCACACATGCGGCGACCCATCGTCACGGCGTTGCTGTCGTGGGTCAGCGTGGAGAGGGCGTCCACCGGCTCGCCGTTGAGCAGGATGTCGAGCTTGGCGAGCTTGGAGGGGCGGTAGCTGTCGATGTGATAGTCAAACGAGGCATAGCCCTTGGAGATGCTCTTCAGCTTATCGTAGAAGTCGATGACAATCTCGCCCAGCGGCATCATGAAGTGGAGCTCCACCCGGTTGCCCGACACATACTGCTGGCTGATGAGCTCACCACGCTTGTCGAGGCAGAGACGCATGATGGGGCCTATGAAGTTGGTCGAGGTGATGATGGTGGCTCGGATGTATGGTTCCTCGATGTGGTCGATGAGCGTAGCCTCGGGCAGACCGCTGGGGTTGTGCACCTCCTTGCAACCGCCCTGCTTGTCGTAGACCATGTAGGACACGTTGGGCACGGTGGTGATCACGTCCATGTTGAACTCGCGGTCGAGACGCTCCTGCACAATCTCCATGTGAAGCAAACCCAAGAAACCACAGCGGAAGCCGAAGCCCAGGGCCTGCGAGCTCTCGGGCAGGAAGGTGAGCGAGGCATCGTTGAGCTGCAGCTTCTCGAGCGACGCGCGTAGATTCTCATAGTCGTTGGGGTCTATCGGATAGACACCGGCAAACACCATGGGCTTCACTTCCTGGAAGCCCTCGATGGCCTTGTCGCAAGGACGCTCCACATGGGTGATGGTATCGCCCACCTTCACCTCCGTGGCCACCTTGATGCCTGAGATGATGTAGCCCACCTCGCCGGTGCACAGCTCATCGCGCGGCTCAAGATCCATCTTCAGCACGCCGACCTCATCGGCCGTGTACTCCATGTCGGTCTGTACGAACTTCACCTTGTCGCCCCGCCTGATGGAACCATTGTCGATCTTGCACAGGACGATGATGCCCCGGAAACTGTTGAAAATGGAGTCGAAGATCAATGCCTGCAAAGGCTTGGCGGGGTCGCCCTTGGGTGAGGGGATGCGCTTCACCACAGCCTCCAGGATCTCGGGCACGCCCTCGCCCGTCTTGCCACTGGCACGGATGATGTCTTCGGGATCGCAGCCGAGCAGGTCGACGATCTCGTCCTCCACCTCGTCGGGCATGGCGTTGGGCATGTCTATCTTGTTGATGACAGGGATGATCTCAAGGTCCTGGTCGATGGCCATGTAGAGGTTGGAGATGGTCTGGGCCTGCACGCCCTGCGTGGCGTCCACCACGAGAAGCGCGCCCTCGCACGCGGCGATGGAGCGTGAGACCTCGTAGCTGAAGTCCACGTGGCCCGGAGTGTCGATGAGGTTGAGCAGATACTTGGTGCCATCTTGCTCATACTCCATCTGGATGGCGTGGCTCTTGATGGTGATGCCACGCTCGCGCTCCAAGTCCATGTTGTCGAGCATCTGGTTCTCGGTAATCTTGATGGTCTTGGTGTATTCCAACATACGGTCGGCCAAGGTGGACTTGCCGTGGTCGATATGGGCTATGATGCAGAAGTTCCTTATATTCTCCATGAAATCAATTCTCTTTCGTGCAAAGTTAATAAAAAGAATTCACATACACCGTTCGTTCGCCTATTTTTTATTATCTTTGCAATGCATCACATAACACTCCGTCTGAACGCATGAAAAAGAACATATTGACAATCGCCCTGGCCCTGGCGGGCCTCGCGGTCCTCTCATCCTGCCACCACAACACGCTGGAGGACCGTGCCGAAAAGGATGCCTCCGAGTACACGAGGCGCTACTGCCCCACGCCCTTCACCGACAACCAGCGCACCGACAGCATCACCTTCACACGCGCCGACAAGACTTTTCACTACTACTACACGTTGCGCGACGCGGCCGACAACCCGGAGATCATCCGCCAAAACAAAGGCAAGCTCATCCATGCCTTGCAGGCTGACCTCGACAAGGGCACGCAAAACAAAGCCTACAAGGATGCCGGCTTCCGCTTCCACTATGTCTTCCGCTCTGCCACGACAGGCAAGACGCTCCTGGAGCAGAAGCTCAAGGGCAAGAAGTAAGGTGGGCGCTTTTTTCTCCCACGGACTCCATGGACTTTCACGGATATTTCTGTTGCGTCGCAACAGATGTCCACCGGCTCATACACCGCGCGTTCAAGCAAGCAAAAGGTTCGTTTGATGTTTGGAGTGACAAGGTTTAAGCAAACATTCAAGGCAACAGGTCTCGCCACTCCCGACAGCGGATGCCCCAGGACTCTCCACCCGGAAAACAGATGACGCCGACTTTCCCAACCGGGAAGTCGGCGTCATCTGTTATGTTTTGCTGACGGGCTTATTCGTCCTCGTCGGTCGTCTCCTCAGGCTTCATGTTGGTGTAAACATTCTGCACGTCGTCAAACTCCTCGAGCTTTTCGACCATCTTGTCGATGGTCTCGCGCTGCTCGGGGGTCACATCCTTGAGGTCAGTGGGGATGCGGGTGAACTCGGCGCTGGTGATCTCGAAGCCATTGTCCTCGAGATGCTTCTGGATGTCGCCGAAGCTTGTCGGGTCACCATAGATGGTGATCTCGCCCGTCTCGTCATCATAGTCATAATCCTCATCGACACCATAGTCGATGAAGTCGAGGATGAGGTCGTCCATGTCGGTGTCGTCCTTCTTCTTGAAGGTGAACACGCACTTGTGGTCGAAGAGGAAACTCAGCGAGCCCTGTGTGCCGAGGTTGCCGTTGAACTTGTTGAACACCGAGCGCACGTCAGCCACGGTACGCGTGGTGTTGTCGGTCAGTGCGTCGACGAAGATGGCGATGCCGTGGGGGCCGTATCCCTCGTAGGGCACCTCCTTGTAGTCGCTGGTGTCCTTGCCCATGGCGTTCTTGATGGCGCGCTGGATATTGTCCTTCGGCATGTTCTCTCGCTTACACGTGGCGATGATGGCACGCAGGCGCGGGTTGTTCTCAGGCTCACCGCCACCCGCCTTCACGGCGATGGCAATCTCCTTGCCCAGTTTGGTAAACGTGCGGGCCATGTGCCCCCATCTCTTCAGCTTAGTCGCTTTGCGATATTCGAATGCTCTTCCCATTGGAAAATGTTGTTTATCGGAGTTCGGCTCCGAGTTTATTTGTTAAGTTTTTGATGATTTTCTGCATGATGGCCTCAATCTGCTTGTCATTGAGCGTGCGCTCCTCATCCTCGAGGATGAAGTTGACTGCATAGCTCTTCTTGCCGGCAGGCAGGTTCTTGCCCTGGTAGACATCGAAGAGCTCCACTTTCTTGAGCAACTTCTTCTCGCTCTGGCGGGCAATCTGCTCTATCTGCGCAAACTCCACGGAGGCATCGATGAGCAACGCCAGGTCACGGCTCACGGCCGGGAACTTCGACAGCTCCTTGAACTCCACCTTATTCTTCTTGATGGCCTTCATCACTGCCGACCAGTTGAACTCGGCATAGTAGACATCCTTCTCGACGCCACACGCATGGCAGACCTTCTTGGCCAACTTGCCATACTCGCAGAGCACCTTGCCGCCGCGGTTCTTCAGCGTGAGTGCCTCCGAGAAGAGATTGTTGTCCGACTTGCCGGCTACCACCAGTCCGGCAGGCACGCCCACGCGACGCAGGATGTTCTCCACATAAGCTTTCAGCTCATAGAAGCTCGTCTCCTCATCGGGATGGGCCCATGAGCCCTCCACGCGCTTGCCGGTGAGCCACAGGGCGAGATGGCTGTCCTGTGAGTAGGCGGCTATGGAGGCGTCGTGGTCGTCCTTCTCGGGGGCGTAGTGATAGACGTTGCCCAGCTCGAAGAACCTCAGGTTGGAGCGCTTGCGGTTGATGTTGCGGGCCAGCGACTCCAGACCGCCGAACACCAGCGTCTGGCGCATCACACCGAGATCGGCGCTCAGGGGATTCATCACCTTGGCGGTGGTGGCCCATGAGTATGCGTTGAGCTCGTCCTTGTCGTAATAGCTCGTCTTGGTCATTGAGTTGTTGAGTATCTCGTTGAAGCCACAGCCCACAAGCTGCTCGCCGACGAGATTGGTCAACTTATGCTCACGGTCCTGCTCATCGGGCACGGTGAGCGACGACTTGAGCTGCGTGGGAATCTCCACATTATTATATCCGTAGATGCGGAGGATGTCCTCCACCACATCGCAGGGGCGCTTCACATCCACACGATAGGCGGGCACCACAAGGTCAAGGCCCTCGGCATCCTCGCCCGTGATCTTCATCTCCAGGCTGGTTGCGATGCTCTTGATGGTGTCATGGCCAAGTTTCTTGCCGATGAGACGGTCGCAGTATTCATAGTTGAGACGCACGGGGAAGTCGGGCAGCGGATCGGGATAGACATCCTTGATCTGCATGGAGACCTTGCCCCCGGCCAGCTCCTTGCAGAGGATGGCAGCCTGCTGGAGGGCGTAGATCGTGCCATTGGGGTCGACACCACGCTCAAAACGGAAGCTGGCATCGGTCGACAGGCCGTGACGGCGTGCGCTCTTGCGGATCCATGTCGGGTGGAAATAGGCACTCTCGAGCACCACATTCTTCGTGGTCTCATACGTTCCCGACCCCTTGCCTCCGAAGATGCCGGCGATGCACATGGGTTCCTCGGCATTGCAGATGCTCAGGTCGTGCTCGCCCAGGATGTGCTCCTCGCCGTCGAGGGTGACAAACTTGGTACCCTCAGGCTGCGTGCGCACCACGATCTTGTGGCCCGTGACCATGTCTGCATCGAAGCAGTGCATGGGCTGTCCGTAGGCCATCATGACATAGTTGGTGATGTCCACGATATTGTTGATGGGGCGCAGGCCGACGGCCGTCAGTTTCTCCTGCATCCACTTGGGGCTCTCCTTGACCTCGCAGCCGGTGACGCTGACGCATGCATAGCGCTTGCAGGCCTCGGTGTTCTCTATCTCGACATCAATGGGCAGGTCCTCGTTGTCTACCGCAAAAGCGGAACAGTCGGGGCGGTGCAGACGGGTCTTCCGGCCACGCTGCACAAGCCAGGCATAGAGGTCGCGCGCCACGCCATAGTGGCTCAGCGCATCGGCGCGGTTGGCGGTGATATCGATGTCAATCACCCAGTCGCTCTCGAGATGATAATACTCAGCGGCAGGCGTTCCGACAACCGCGTCGTCGGGCAGCACGATGATGCCGGCATGGTCTGTCCCGACACCTATCTCGTCCTCGGCGCAAATCATGCCAAAACTCTCCACACCGCGGAGCTTCGATTTCTTGATGGTGAATTCCTTGTCGCCGTCGTAGAGCACGCAGCCCAGGTCTGCCACGATCACCTTTTGGCCGGTGGCCACGTTGGGAGCGCCGCAGACAATCTGCTGGGGCTCACCCTTGCCAAGATCGACGGTGGTGATGTGGAGATGATCGCTATTGGGATGGGGCTCACAGGTGAGCACCTTGCCCACATAAAGGCCCTTCAAGCCTCCTTTGATGGCCTGCACTTCGTCCAGCGCATCCACCTCCAGACCGGTCGACGTCAGGGCGTCAGCGGTTTCTTGAGGAGTGAGGTCGAAGTCGACATATTCTTTCAGCCACTTGTATGAAATCTTCATGATTGTATGGTTTGTTTATACCTATTCTTTATAAGTCCGTGCAAAATTACTAAAAATCCATGAACTACCAAAAACATAACATGGGTTTTTGTCAATAACCGCACGAATGAAGCTCGACAGCAAATGCCAAACGGATCGCATGGAAGAAAGCGGACAATGTATATAAAAAAAACAGGCGTTATTTTCAACTTCAAAATATTTTGGCCGAAATACGCGATTTTTCGGCACTTTTCATAATCGGTTGATAATTAGCCGTTTATAAAATTTCGGATTTTATTAGGCTCGAAAAGTAAATACTTTTCATCAAAGAATACCCTTTATCGCATTGCGATATACCCTTTATCATGACGCGATTAACGCTTAATCGCATCACGATATACCCTTTATCGCAACATAAAATACCCTTTATCGCAAAATTACCCCATGCAAATCGCGGCGCGACCAGCAAAAAACGCCATTTTCGCGTTCTATTTCATCGGTCGTCCGTGACAAACTTTTCGACCAAAAATCATGACAAAGAACATAAAATAGCGGTGGTGAAACAGGAGTATCTGGGGGAGTGCCGTTATCAACCGAGAAACTTCCGCCCACAGATCACACGGATGGACACGGATTCTCATGGATTCTTCCGGAACACGGAAGTGACGACACTATTGGGGTAACATGAATGTAAAACGACGCGCTCCCTTCCACCGAGGAGGATACACTGTCGGGCTGGCGCGCATACGGATGCGGACAACCTCCGCCAACCTCAAGCGATAGCCATTCACCAAGTTAAGCCGCTCACGCATGACCCACCTCCGTACAAGAATGGCAAACCACAAACCATCAAGACCACTCACGCAAGCAAGAGCACTTGCCTCTTGCCAAACAGCCAACTCATGCCCACTCCAATCATCCGATCAACTGGAAAAGGCCATAACACAAAAAAACCGCCCCAGGCTGAGCCCGGGGCGGTGTCTCTCAATTTTCGTTCGTGCTAACGATTACTCAGCAACTGTTGTGTCAGCAGCAGTTGTGTCAGCAGCAGCTGCAGTTGTGTCAGCGCTGTCAACAACGGCTGTAGAATCAGAGTCCTGAGCAGGAGCTGCAGACTCGTTCTTATTGCCACAAGATGCGAAAGAGATAGCGGCCATAGCCACGAACATCAAAACTAATTTCTTCATTTTCTTTGCTTTTTAAAATCTGTAAAACGATCTATGTTTATTAAAACGCTGCAAAGATAAGGCTTTTTTCAATACGATGATCAACTTTTAGAGAGTTTTTTTAAGGTCTTTCTGTAACTTTTTTGCAACATGTTGTGTATCAAACGATTACAAATCGTTAACAGAGGTTAAAGTTTTTGTGCGCCTTAACAGAACCTAAAATTGAGGCGATTTTAGGCAAAATTCTCATAATAAAAGCGTATCTTTGCACACCTATTATAATAAAAGACACAAAGAAAGGCAAGACGCATGATCGACACAAGCGCGTTTCAAGGCAAACGGGCGGCCTACTACACATTAGGCTGCAAACTCAACTTCTCGGAGACCTCCACCTTCGGCAAACTGCTGGCAGACATGGGTGTGGTGACAGCAGCCAAGGGCGAACAGGCGGACATCTGCCTGATCAACACCTGCTCGGTGACCGAGGTGGCCGACCACAAGTGCCGGCAAGCCATCCACCGCATGGTGCGCGAGAACCCCGACGCCTTTGTGGTGGTCACGGGCTGCTACGCACAGTTGGAGGGCGAGGCCATCAGTCAGATACCCGGTGTGGACCTAGTGCTGGGAGCCAACGAGAAAGCCAACCTCATACAGTATCTCTCCGACGCCTGGACACAGCCTCGCGAGGGGCACCTGCACAGGCATCACGGCGTGAAGACGAAGGACATCAAGACGTTTCAGCCCTCATGCTCGCGCGGAAACCGCACCCGCTACTTCCTCAAGGTGCAAGACGGCTGCAACTACTTCTGCACCTACTGCACCATACCGTTCGCACGAGGCCTGTCGCGAAACCCAAGCATCGCCTCGCTCGTCGAGCAGGCGCGGCAAGCCGCTGCTGAGGGCGGCAAGGAGATTGTGCTCACGGGAGTGAACATCGGCGACTTCGGCGAGACCACACACGAGCGGTTCATCGACCTGGTGAAGGCGCTCGATGGCGTCGAGGGCATAGAACGCTTCCGCATCAGCAGCCTCGAGCCCGACCTGATGAGCGACGAACTGATCGAGTACTGCGCACACAGCCGCGCCTTCATGCCCCACTTCCACGTGCCCCTGCAGAGTGGCAGCGACGAGGTGCTGCGGCTCATGCACCGGCGCTACGACACGGCTCTCTTCGCCCACAAGATACACCTCATCAAGGAGAAGATGCCAGATGCGTTCATCGGGGTCGACGTGATGGTGGGTTGCCGGGGCGAGCGCCCCGAGTACTTCGAGACTTGTTATGACTTCCTGCAGGCGCTGCCCGTCACACAGCTTCACGTCTTCCCCTACTCCGAGCGGCCTGGCACGGCGGCCCTGCGCATACCCTACGTGGTGGACGACCAGGAAAAGAAGCGACGCGCCCACCGCCTGCTGAAACTCTCTGACGAGAAGACACAGGCCTTCTATGCCGACCATATCGGCCAGGAGGCGGACGTGCTCTTCGAAAAGGCGGCAAGGGGCAAGGCCATGCACGGCTTCACGAAGAACTATATCCGCGTGGAACTGCCGGCAGCGGAGGCACGCGAAGACTATGACAACCAGATCATGCGGGTGCGACTTAGCAACTTCAATGCAGACAAGTCGGCGCTGAAGGCCGAAATCTTAGCCTGAAGGGGCAGGACGCAAAACACACCGCCGATGTGAGTTCCATTCATCACCGGTAAACAAAAAAAGCAATACGGGAAAGAAATAATGAAGGTAGCAATCGTCATACTCAACTGGAACGGCAGCAACATGATGCGCCAATACCTGCCGACTGTCGTCAAATACTCGCGCGACGACGCGGACGTGTGGGTGGCCGACAACGCCTCGACCGACGGCTCCATGAACCTGCTGGAACATGACTTTCCACAGGTGAAACGCCTGCAGCTCGACAAGAACTACGGTTTCGCCGAGGGCTACAACCGCGCCTTGCGGCAGATCGAAGCCGAATACTACGTGTTGCTCAACTCGGATGTGGAGGTGACACATGGTTGGCTCACGCCCCTCATCGAGTTTATGGACACCCACGAGGGCGTGGCGGCTTGCCAACCCAAGTTGCTGTCGGAAGCCGACAAGGACCGCTTCGAGTATGCGGGTGCGTCGGGCGGATTCATCGACCGTTACGGCTACCCGTTCTGCCGGGGCCGCATCTTCGACACGGTGGAGGACGACAACGGACAATACGACTACCGGATGGACGTGCTTTGGGCCACCGGCGCCTGCCTGATGATCCGTGCCAAGGACTACTGGGAGGCAGGAGGACTGGATGGCCGGTTCTTTGCCCACAACGAGGAGATAGACCTCTGCTGGCGGCTGCGGCAACGCGGGCGCCGCATCGTCTGCCTACCGGAGAGCACGGTCTACCACGTGGGGGGAGGCACGCTGCCCAAGGGCAACCCGATGAAGACCTTCCTCAACTTCCGCAACAACCTGACGATGCTCTACAAGAACCTGCCTGACGAGGAACTGGACCGCGTGATGCGCGTGCGACGCGTGCTCGACTACGTGGCAGCTGTGGAGACCCTGCTCGTCAACCGCAACTGGGGTGACTTCAAGGCCATCATCCGGGCTCGCCGAGCTTTCAACCGCTGGAAGCACCAGTTTGACGCCGACCGCGACACGATACGCGCCACGCGCACGGTGAATCCTGTGCCGGAACGTGTGGGCTTCAGCATCCTCTGGCAGTATCATGTGAAAGGACTGAAGAAGTTCTCGCAGTTGCCTTGCGGCAAGTAGGATGTCATTGGCACAAGACCGAGAAGGCCGCCCGTCACATCGTGTGACAGGCGGCCTTCTCGTGATTTATTGCCTTCCAGTGATTACTTGCTCAAGGTCTCGTCGAGATACTTGTAGAAGTCCTCGCTCTCGCCCACGATGACCTTGCCGATCGTGCCGTCAGGGTTGACCACTATCTTCGTGGGGAAACCGCTGATGCCATAGAGCACCGTCACGTCGGTCTTGCCCTCATTGCGCACCTGAAGCCAGGGCAGCTCATGTTTCTTCACGGCGTCGCGCCACTTCTGCTCGGTGTCGTTGCAGTCGATGCCGAGAATCTCAAACTTGCCCTTGTACTTGGCATAATACTCCTTCATCTTCGGCATGCCCTTGATGCACCATCCGCACCACGAGCCCCAGAAGTCGAGCACCACGGTCTTGCCCTTGAGGCTGCTCAGGCTGATGTCCTTGCCGTCGATGCTCTTCAGCGTGAAGTCGGGTGCCATCTTGCCATCGGCCACCTTCTTCTTGGCCTCCTCACGGTCGAGCGACTTCTGCGAGCGGGCGGCATAGTTGTCTATCAGCGTCTTCAGGCGGCCCTCGCGCACAGCGGGCGACAAAGCGGCGATAGCCTCCTTGTACTTGTCCACGCTGACCTGATGCAGAAGATACTGGCTGGCCTCATCATCAGGATGAGCCTTGATGTACTTGAGAGAAGCCTCAGAGATGCCATTCATGATCTCCTCATAAGCCTTGTCCATCACCTGCTCCAGTGAGTCCTCGTTGGCTCCTTGCTGTATCTTGGCCTGATAGTCGCGGCTCAGGTTCTTGACCGCCTCGTCAAACGACTTGGTGACCTGACGGGCCTGTTCCACCTGCTGGTAGTATTTGCTGCCGCCCAGCGTATAGTCGGCAAGCGAACCCGCAATCGTCAATTCCTCGCCCGGCATGGCCATCGTGCTCATGTAACCGCCCATTGGCTGCGCGCCCTCACGCTTCGGATGGCGAATCTGCAACAGGAGGTTCTTGGGTTGGTCCACCTGGATGTGGAAGTCGAAGGATCCGTCCTTGCCGACCACCTTCACCGTCTGGTCCACGTCATTCGTGAGAATGGTCATGGCAACAAGCGTGTCGTTGCCGAGCCCCTGCAACTTGCCTGACACATGGAGGTCGCCCGCCATGGCATTCATGCCGAGCGCCAGACAGGTAGCTGCCAAGATAAGTTTTTTCTTCATAACAAACATATATTTAAAGGTTGATATTTTCTCATGGATTGATATGTCATCACGCCTTCTCCACACCCGTCAGCCTGTCGAAGATTTCGTCGAACACCTGATGGAGGCGTACCTTGTCGGCTATGACCTCACGCAAGTACTTGATGCGTTTTTCGTTGGGTGAATTGGGAATCCACAGTTTGATGTAACCGTTGGAGCCATACTTGTTGTCCATATGCGCATTGAACCGATCCCAATGCCCACTGCGGTCAAGCTCAGGATAGTTCTCAAGTCCATACTCAATGGTTCGCGAGAACACCACCTCAGGGTCCAGGTCACGGTCGGCTTCGGCCACAATCATGCCGTAGACGCTGCGTGGGGCGTGCGACGCCGACGCGCGGTGATCCTCCACCGCCTCCTTCATGATGCGTATCTGCTCGGGCGAGAACCAGCGGCGCAGGCGGGCGTCGGCCGCCAGAATCTTGCCACCCGTGATGTGGTGGATGGCTCGCGGGCCCTCCATGCCCAAGTCGTGATAGGCCGCTATGACGTAAGCCATGTTGATGTCGGCTCCCGTGGCAGGCACAAGCGCAAGCGAATTGCTGATGACTCGCTGCACATGGACGATGCCATGGCTGCGGCCGAAAGCGTTGTAGCGCGGAAGAATCTCACGCTCCACGAAGTTCATGATTTCAAGATTGACGTGCTGTTGCATGGCTTACAGGATATTACAAAACAATACAATTTGCGCCGCCGTGGTGAGACCGTAAACGAACAGGTTGCGGGCGGTCATGCCCAGCACCCTGTTGAGCTCCCTACCCTTCCCGATGTCGGCCATCAGTCTCGTGGTCTTCTGGTGTGGCACAACATAAAAGACGGCAAGCACCACATAGCCGAGGACCTTCCACCAGGGTGTGTTGCCATCGAGCACCAGGAAAGAGAACAAAGCGATTTCGGCCATGACCGGCAAAATCTCATAGAGCTTCTCCGTGGCCTGGGCACCGATGCGTACCACCAAGGTCATCTTGCCACTGGCCCTGTCATTGTCGCGGTCACGGTAATTGTTCACCAAGAGCAGCGTATCGATCACCAAGCCGCAGCACACGCCAGCGATGAGCACCGAGATATTGAACTCCTGCCAGTAGACGGGCATGAGCACATACCACGTGAAATAGACGGGCACAATGCCAAAAAAGACAATGACCAAGACATCGCCCAAGCCCTTGGAGGCGAAAAAGGTGGTGTAGAGAAAAGCGCACACGACACAGATGGCACCCACCACGACCATCTCCCTACCGCCATAAGCGATGAGCGGAAGCCCCGTAAGGCAGGCCGCTATCGACGTGACGGCTATGGCCGTACGCATGGCAGGCAACGTCACCCAGCCCTCCGCACAGGCCCGCTTGGGACCCAGGCGCGTTTCGCGGTGGTCATTGCCCCGCACGTAATCGAAGTAATCGTTTATCAGATTGGAGTCTATCTGCATGAGCCACGCAAACAACAGGCACAAGATGGCGGGCAAGACGGGTAGACAAACCCACCCGATGGTCTTGACGGCCAGCGACATGCCGATAATGACTGGCACCGCCGCGGCGGAAAGGGTCTTGGGGCGCGTGGCGAGCAGCCACGCCCGGAGGCTGTTAACTCGGATGATTTCGTTTGTTGGTTGCATAGCTGTCAATATTCATTATCATGTCTCCTCTCCCACCCTGGGCCTTTCCCCCAGACCTCCCGTCGGACAGGAAGGCCATCAGTTGAAGAAGTTCCAGCTGACGCCGAAGCGGAACACCCGCCCATTGAGCGGATAATGGGGCGTGAAGAAGTAGTTGCCACTGCCGTCGTTGACATGACTCATCATGACAAAGAAGCGCGTGTGCTTGAGGTGGAAGTTGGCGTAGACGTTGATGAGCGGATAGTTTCCGACCTCCGTCTTGCGTTCGCCAGCCTGCACCGCGTATTGCCCCAGAGAGGGCACATAGTCGGGAGCCTTGTACTTGGTGAAGTAGCGCACGTCGGCACCGAAGTCACACTTGAGCACATGGGCAATCTTGAACTTCAGATAAAGGTTGGTGTACGCATTGAGCAAAGGCAACGGCAACGCATCGTCATCGGTCGACTTCTGTACGGTCACCACGCTCTCCCAGTTGAGCGGGCCAAAGGTAAAGTCCTGCTTCAAGTCGGCGGTAAACACCGAGATAGGACTTCCGGCCTGGCTGACACGCACCGCATTGGCGAAGCGCCCGTCATCGGTCACATTGTAAGAGGTGGCAAAATAGGTGTAGTTGCGAATCTCGTCAAACGCCACTCGCAGCGAGGTGCGCGTCTTCTGATAGCGCAGCACACCTTGGGCCCGGAAATGGTCTGTCATCGAGAGGTCGTCATTGTCCCACCAGGCATGGCGCGCCTGGTAGTGACGATAGTAGAACGACGGTTTCTCATGATGATAGAAGCCCGACGCTGCCAGCGTCACTGTGTCCTTGAACAAGGGGAAGTTGACATCGACACCACCGTCCACATGGATCTCGCCGGCGTTGACTCCCACCACGCCAAACTCGCCCGTAACATTGTAGTGAAGCGTCTTGCCCTGCGTCTTGGCCAGTTGGGCGCCGACGCTCACCGCATGCTCGTTCCATGAGCGCATCGCCGTGGAATCAGGCAAGGTGAAATGTCGCAGCTCATGGGTTCCAAAAACCTTCAGTCCGGCCTTGGCCCACTTGTTGAACCCCTCCAGCAAGGAGATGGCAAACGTGTTGCGAAGGCTCCAGTGGGTGGTCTTGTCGTAGATGGAGTCGCCCGCCAGTTTCTCTGCCACCCGATAGTCGTTGAGGTAATAATTGTCGGGCGTCTGGTAAGCCTCATAGATACGCCGATAGTTGTTGAGGTCAAGCGTGTGGATGAAGCTGGTGACGGGCACATACTCATCCTTGAGCCACGAGGTGTCTGCCTTGGCCTTGGCGGCCTGCGCTATCAGGCTGTCGGCTGCCGCCTTGCCGTTGACCGCCACACGTCCTCCCGGCGTATGGGCCGCCGAAGCGGACTCGCGAGCCACACTGTCCTGCACCGTCCGCACGCCAATCTTCGCGTTGTCAGGACGTCCCGCAAATGTCTGGTGCGTCTCCGTCTCGTCCTCGCTCACCTCACGCCCTTCCTTTCTGGCCCTCCGTTCCGCCTCGCTCTTGGCCTCGCGTTCCTTGGCCTCGCGGCGAGAAGCCATGGCAAACTTACGCGCCGCAATCTCCTCGGCAGTCATGGGCACCTTGCGCTTGAAGCCGATGCTATAACGCTGGGTGAAAAAGAGGTGCTGATTGTCATTGCGGTTCCAGTTGCGCGCGAGCATGGTAGGAATCTCTGAGGTCTGGAACGACTCGTTGAACGACTCAGGATGGGTGATGTAATTGTCGTTGGTGATACCGCCGTTCTCCGTCACCTTCTGATGATTGGTCGACATCAGGAGATGGGCCTGGTAACGGTCACCGATGTAAGAGCCATACATCGTGTAGTCAAAATGGGAGGTGGACTGACTGTCATAATAGCCACGTCCGTACAGATAGTCGAACTTGAAGCCCACGCCGATGCGCTTGCCCGCATTGACACCAAACTTCGCCGTGAAGTGATCCTCGCCATTGGTGCGGTCACCACAGGTGTTGTAAGTAAGATTGGTGAAGGGCGACAGGGTGTTCGTGAAATGAAAATCCTGCACAGGCGTGATGAAATAATCGTACGGATCGGTGAAGAGAAACTGCGACCCCTGTCCACGGTCAATGAAAACACGCGCCTGGCGGGGTGACCCCAAGTTGCCCGTGGTGTTGTATTCCCCACGTAGACCAGTGGTGAACAGCGTGTTCATGTACATGTGCGACAAGGTGTCGAGCTGTGCCGGGCGCCGGTCGCCGAAGCGCGGGTCCACCGTCCACACATAGATGCCACGCGGTATCTCCTTGTGTGAGGAAGCGGAGTCGGCGCGTTCCCGACGCTGGTTGGCCGTGGTGATGTCGCCATTGGCATTCATCGAGTTGTAATTGTCGGCAAGGCCACTACGCACCTGGGCAGTCGCAGGAACGACTGCCAACAGCATGAACAAGAGGGCGAAAAGGAATTTCTTCATCAAAATTTTATTCGTAAAGCGCTCTCCACAATCTTGAAGACCACCGCAACCAAGAGGATGATAGCGCCCGTGGTATGGTCAGACCAATAGTAGACCGCGGCCCCCACAATGGCAAGCAGCATGAAGATGACGTTGAGCACATTGCGCAAGGCCAAGTGGTTGTCCTTGCGCTCCGGCTCGCCACGGTGCCTGCGGGGCAGAAAATCGTTACCAGTTTCCATAAGAAGCAAGTGTGACGTGATCAATAAGCCACATTGAGCACTTGGCAGACACGCTGGAAAATGCTGTCCTTGCGGTCGATGGTCTTGCTGCGGAACTTGCCGCTATATTTGGCCAGCTTGTTCCCTTTCTTGTTGAGACCCCATTTGTCGGTAATCCAATCCTCGGCCTTGGTCTCCATGCCCTGCGTGTCAGGACGCTCCATCTCATACTGGTAGCCCATGCGCTCCATCGTGAGGTGCAGATGTCCGTCGCTCACCTTGGCAATGAGCGAATAGTTGAACACCGTCTGGTCGAGGTTAAAAGCCTTCTTCTTAAACACGAGCCATTCGGAGATGCGGGCGCCAAGGGTGTGCGAAGCCTTGTCATCGATGGCAATCTTGCTCACCTCCTTGATCTGGTTGGGTTGCGCGATGATGTTCTCCATCACCGTGCGCACCTTGTCATAAATCTGGTCGGCGCTCATGCCAGGCACATCCTTGTCGAGCGTGAACACCACCTTGCCGTCTACCTCAGGCACCGCCCCAGCCAGATATTTGGCCTCGACCGTCTTGTGTTTCTTCTCGAAAAGCGCGCGACGCTGGGTGTTCTGTTTCGCCTTGTCCTGCGAATTATCCAAGGAGTTCTGCGCCATGCCCATCAGGGGGACGAGCATCATGATGGCAAAAAGTATTTTCTTCATTTCAATGCGTTTTTATCATTATAATAAGCAAAGTTAATAAATATTGCTTCATATTCCGTCATAGCACCTCACTTTTAACGTTTATTTCGATTAGCGCAACATCACCGTAACTACTCCGTCATATTGAAATGGGAGCACGTATTCAAGGGAGGGCTACAAGTTATTTTTTTAGCGTCACTTAGCTCTCCTTTGAACTCAAGATTTTCGATTAATTTGCCTTGCGGCGCCATGTCCGAAATCAGTTGGTACAAAGCCGCGAATTTTGAGGTGTCGTTTCTCTTTGCCGTTTCCACAATAAAATGGAAACAGGCAAATGTTACTCCACGCCAGCAAGCCACCGAAGCCGACGAAGCTGTGTAACCCCGACCGCGCCGCCTACGGGTCACTTCATCTCCAACTGCTTTTCGAGACGGACAATCTCATCGCGGTACTGAGCGGCCTGGATGAAGTCGAGGTCATGCGCGGCCTTTTCCATGAGCGCCTTGGTGTTGTCGATGCTTTTCTGCAGTTCCTGTCGGGTCATGTTGCGCACGATGGGATCGGCCGCAAAGGTGCCTGTGTCCATGCCCTTCGCCGCATACTCGGCAGCCATCTGCGGCTTCTCATAAGCATCGCCCGAGGCCGTGGGCAGCACGCCCTTGATGTCCTTGACAATCTGCTTCGGCGTGATGTGGTGATCCTCATTGTATTTCAGCTGGATGGCGCGTCTCCGTGCCGTCTCATCGATGGTGCGCTGCATGCTGTCGGTGATGGTGTCGGCATACATGATGACCTTGCCATTGACGTTGCGCGCGGCACGTCCGGCCGTCTGCGTCAGGCTGCGGTGGCTGCGCAGAAATCCTTCCTTGTCGGCATCAAGGATGGCCACCAGCGACACTTCGGGCAAGTCGAGGCCCTCACGCAGGAGATTGACACCCACCAGGACGTCGAACACGCCGGCCCGGAGGTCGTTCATGATCTTCACTCGGTCGAGTGTGGCGACATCGCTGTGGATATAGTTGGCCTTCACGCCATGGTCGAGCAGATACTCCGTGAGCTCTTCGGCCATGCGCTTGGTGAGCGTGGTGACCAGCACACGCTCACCGCGATGGCAGCGCGTGAGAATCTCATCGAGCAAATCATCGATCTGGTTTTCCGAGGGCCGCACCTCTATCTCGGGGTCGAGGAGTCCCGTCGGGCGTATGAGCTGCTCGACGACGACGCCCTCCGCCTCCTGCAACTCATAGTCGGCGGGGGTGGCCGAGACATAAATCACCTGGTGAATCATGTCATGAAACTCTTCGAAGCGCAAGGGGCGGTTGTCGAAAGCGGCAGGCAGGCGGAAGCCATACTCCACGAGGTTCTGCTTGCGGGCGCGGTCGCCACCATACATGGCATTGATCTGGGGCACACTGACGTGGCTCTCGTCGATGACCATCAGGTAGTCCTTGGGAAAGAAGTCGAGCAGGCAGTAAGGCCGCTCGCCTGGCTCTCGCCCGTCAAAGTAACGCGAGTAGTTCTCGATGCCCGAGCAATGGCCCAGTTCCTTGATCATCTCAATGTCATACTCCACACGTTCCTTGATGCGCTGCGCCTTGATGCCGTCGCCGAGCTCCTTGAAGTAATCCTCTTGCCGCACGAGATCGTCCTGTATCTTCCGGATGGCGCCCTCCGTCTGTTCCTTGCTCGTCACGAAGAGGTTGGCGGGATAGATCTGGTATTCCTCAAACCGTTGCAGCGTATGGAGCGTCACGGCGTCGCACTCCTCGATGGTGTCCACCTCGTCGTCCCACCAGCTGACGCGCAGCACATTGTCACTATAAGCCATGGCGATGAGCACCGTGTCACCCTTGACGGAGAAATTGCCCCGCTGCAGGTCAATGTCATTTCTCACATAAAGCGAGTTGACCAACTTGCGCAAGAACTCGTTGCGGTCAAGCTTCTGCCCCGCACGGATGGTGATGATGTTCTCCTGCATGGCGATGGGCGCCCCCATGCCGTAGATGCACGAGACCGACGACACCACGACCACGTCCTTACGGCCGGAGAGCAAGTCGCTCACGGCCGCCAGCCTGAGCTTGTCAATCTCCTCGTTGATGGCCAGGTCTTTCTCGATGTAGGTATCCGTCGTCGGAATGTAAGCCTCGGGTTGGTAATAGTCATAATAAGACACATAGTAGTCGACGGCGTTATCTGGGAAGAAGCCTTTCATCTCCTCATAGAGCTGCGCAGCCAATGTCTTGTTGTGACTAAGAATCAAGGTGGGCTTGTTCACATTGGCAATCACATTGGCCACCGTGAACGTCTTGCCCGACCCTGTGACGCCCAGCAACACCTGGGCGGGGTCTCCCTGGCGAATGCCCTCCGTCAGTTGGCGGATGGCTTGCGGCTGGTCGCCAGTGGGCTTGAACTTTGATGTCAGTTTGAACTCCATAGATATGCAAAGATAAGAAATTCCACTGACCCGAAGTTACATATCAAACAATATTTTATGGAAAAAAACAAGAAACCGCCTTCTGTTTTATCTTTGATTGGGCTCTTCCGGAATTTGGCGTGACAAGACCCATGGCTGGAATGTAAACCCATATAAACCCAGTTAAACCGCTCACGCCATTCATCCATCCCTGTCCACGGAGTGGGAACAGCGAGACATGCGTGAGCGGTTTCATCAGTTTACGCTCCTACTGCGAGAGCGGTTTACCCAGTTTGTAATTCTACTGCGGGAGCGGTTTAATCCGGTTTATGGCCAGGGGTTATATTGGTTTACATTCAAGCCCAACGTAAGGGACCCCTCACTCCAATTCCGGAAAGAGCCTTTGTTTTTTATCTTTTTGTGAGACCCGTCAAACAAAAAGCTGAATTTGATTTGTCTTTCGGCATTGCCGGGCGCATCCGTGAGATTCTGAAAGCCAAGGGACTCACCCAAGTAGTTCATAATAATAAGGAGAAGGGAAGCCGTTCGCCTTGCATATCCATTAGTTTATTCCATGTGTCTTCTTCCATACCGCAAACCAAGTTCTGAACAAGGGTTCGCTCAATGCCTCGGTAGGATAATGCTTCACGAAACGTAAGTTACGCAAGTTCATTCTGAGGTAGCGATGAAGCTTGCCTTCATTCTCCTTGCTTCCAAGCCTGGTGTCATACTGTCCAAAGTTTCCGCCACGCATGATTTCTGCCAACAAGAACTTGCCTTCTTGTTCATCCATCGGAGCAATCATCTTGCCTTCCGATAGCCTGAACACCTCACGCAACACATACATCACCGCTCTTGCAAACTTCCAAAGTCCGAGATTCTTCAGTTCACATTGCAAAACAGTCTTATTCGTGTCATTCGAGAAATTCGTGTTCAGTAAAACAAAGTAGTAATCCAGCAACTGCCGCAACCCAATCCCTTCCGTGAACACATGCCGATACAGATGCGAGAGAATATAGATGGCATTGAAGCTCACTGTTGGCACAGTAATCTCCCCATATCCATCAGGCAACTCTACGACATTCGAGCATTGCAAGTCCATCACCCCCCTGAACCATTGCTGCATCCTGCGGTTATGCACAGGGCAGAACATATACGAAGGCGTGAAATGCACCTCTATCGCCGTCTTCATCACCGGGAAGTCCACATGATGATAGCGCGTCACTTGGTTCGGGCACACCTTATTGACATATTCCATCACTCGCTTCCTGCCGCCTTCGAGGTAGATGTCAATATCCCCAGGCGTACGCATGTAAGGGTCGGGATAAAGCAACGCATTACCCTGTCCTTTCAAGACACAGCACCGGAACCCCTCTTGTTTGAAGTTCCTGCACACCTTGGCCGAATCTTCAAACAGACGCACATTCTGCTGCCTGACTCTTTGCGCCATGCCCGCCCATCGCATCAGCAACAGCTCATCGGGGCCCAAGCCCTTCGGCAACAGCCGAATGCCATGAAACAGCACACCTGTCAACGCCTGCTTCTTGGCCATGGCGTACAGCGCCGTCCAATCCGCATCCGCCACCGAGGCAGGGATCTCCGCCACAGCCCCGATGCAGAACTGCAAAAAATCAAAAAATATTCGTTGTTGTGCTTCCATTGTGGGTCGTGGCTTCAAGGCCATAGGCTATCATCCGTCATCGCAACCTCCCTTTGGTCAGAAAAGGCTGTCCTT
>ERZ808242.798-NODE-798-length-20971-cov-26.217680_pt1 | contig 20971 bp, 11 predicted proteins | sample MGYA00521244_ERZ808242 | MGnify/ENA primary metagenome ERZ808242 (study PRJEB31516, sample SAMN03275573) | gut metagenome | biome: mammalia-associated habitat; material: feces | host: Papio cynocephalus | place: Kenya | collected 2012-07-27 ... | reverse complement strand
TCAAGTCGAGCATATCAGCCTCCAAGAGCACCTTGTCGAGAAGTTCGTGTACACCTATACCCTTCTTGGCACTAATTTCCTGGCACTGATACTTACCACCCCACTCCTCAACGAGGAGGTTCATGTTGGCCAAATCCTCACGGATGCGGTCAGGGTTGGCACCTGGCTTATCAATCTTGTTGATGGCGAACACCATTGGCACGCCGGCAGCCTGTGCATGGGCGATAGCCTCCTTGGTGGTAGGCATCACAGAGTCATCAGCTGCGATAATGATGATGGCAATATCGGTAGCCTGCGCACCACGGGCACGCATGGCGGTAAACGCCTCGTGACCTGGAGTATCGAGGAAGGTAACCTTTCTGCCACTCTTCAATGTCACGCTGTAAGCACCGATGTGCTGGGTAATACCACCCGCCTCGCCGGCAATCACATTGGTATTGCGGATATAGTCGAGCAAAGAGGTCTTACCATGGTCAACGTGACCCATCACGGTTACGATTGGAGCACGAGGAACCAAATCATTCTCATCATCCTCCTCCTCGGTAACAGCCTCCTGAACCTCTGCGCTCACGTACTCAGTCTTGAAGCCGAACTCCTCAGCCACCATGTTGATGGTCTCGGCGTCGAGACGCTGGTTGATGGAAACCATGATACCCACGCCCATCAAGGTAGAGATGACCTGAGTAACGGAGATGTTCATCATCGTAGCCAACTCGCTTACGGTAACGAACTCTGTGAGCTTCAGCACCTTGCTTTCCTTCTGTTCCTGACGAGCCTGGTCTTGCAACTTCTCCTGAACGGCCTCACGTTTCTCCTTACGGTACTTAGCACCCTTCTTGTTCTGGTTCTTGCTGGTCAAGCGAGCCAACGTCTCCTTCACCTGGCGTGCTACAGCCTCGTCGTCAACCTCTATCTGGCGCTGGTTGCCGCGGTTGTTTCCGTTCTTGCCGTTATTGTTATTATTCTTGTTTCTGTTCTTGTTTCTGTTCTTGTTGCCACCATTGCCATTGTTCTGGCCATTGCCGCCGCCATTGTTGTTCTTGGCTTCGGCATTGATGTCAACACGTTCCTTGTTGATACGTACGCGTTTCTTGCGCTCGCTATGCTGCTGCGCAATTTTCTCCTCACGCTCCTTGCGGCGCTCCTCCTTCGATTTTTTCTTAGGACGAGTACTTTGGTTGAGCGTAGAAAGATCTATCTTTCCCAACACCTTAGGTTCGTTGGCAGAGAATTTCTTCTCACTCTTGAGCGTGAAAACGCTGGTAGATTCTGAACTTGCGGTCTTCTGAGTTTGTTCAGCTTTTGGCTTCTGGTTGTTGCGACCGTCGTGTTTACCCTGAGCAGCTGCATGCTGCGGTTTTTGCTGGTTGTCCTGTTTCATTTCTTTTTTCTGCTGAGAAGCTTGAATTGGCTTCTGCTCTGGTTTTGACTCAGCCTTAGGAGTTTCCTTTTTAGGCGCAGGGCTGACGGCAGCAGCCTCATGCTTAGGCGCCTTTGGCTTGTTGGCAACAGACACAGCAGAGTTTTTCTTGCCGATATTATCCAAGTCAATCTTCCCCAACGGCTTGTACTGCTGCTGGTTGCTCGACTCCAATAAGCTTTCGGCGCGATTGTCCTTCTGCTCTGGCGCACGTTTCTTATCCTTAGCCTTCTTGGTGAAGAGTTTCTCGGCCTGGTCACGAACCTCCTTGTCCTGGCTGAAGGCATCACCTAATGCCTTGTATTGCTGGTCGCTGAGTTTGAAGCTCGGCTCGGCTTTGACCTCTCCCAGGTCTTTTCTTTTTTCGAGGAATTCAACTGCCGTCTGAAGTCCTATGTTCAATTCACGTAGTGCTTTATTTAATCTGATGCTCATATATTACTTTATTATACTCCTTTTTTATGTCCATATTCTCCCGCAGCACTCGCTTATCGGGAATATTATTGATCGAACTCTGCGCGCAACACCTTGATGACGTTGTCCACAGTTTCCTCCTCTAGGTCAGCCTTCTCCACAATCATGTTGCGAGGAGAGTTGAGCACTTGCTTGGCTGTCTCCAAGCCGATGCCCTTGATGGCATCGATAACCCACTGGTCAATCTCGTCAGAGAACTCGTCCAAGTAGATGTCCTCGTCTGCCTCGTTCTCGTCTACCTCGCGGAATACGTCGATGGTATACTCAGTCAGCATGGAAGCCAACTTGATGTTCATACCACCACGACCGATGGCAAGACTTACCTCCTCTGGCTTCAGATAAACCTCAGCCTTCTTGTTCTCCTCATCAATATTGATGGAAGTAACATTAGCTGGAGCCAAGGCACGCTGGATGAAGAGGCTCACGTTGCTAGAATAGTTGATGACATCGAGGTTCTCGTTGCAAAGCTCGCGCACGATGCCATGCACACGGCTACCCTTCACACCTACGCATGCGCCTACAGGGTCGATGCGCTCGTCGAAGCTCTCTACCGCAATCTTGGCACGTTCTCCTGGGAGACGGGCGATGCGACGGATAGCTACCAAGCCGTCTGCAATCTCAGGAACCTCAGCCTCCAACAAGCGCTGCAAGAAGATTGGGGCTGTACGACTCAAGATGATCTTTGGGTTGTTGTTTTCATTGTCCACACGGAGGATGACCGCACGCACAGTCTCGCCCTTGCGATACACGTCGCCAGGAATCTGCTCGCTCTTTGGCAAGGTAAGCTCGTTGTTCTCATCGTCTACGATAAGCACCTCACGCTTCCATACCTGGTAAACTTCGCCTGCGATAACCTGACCCACACGGTCCTTATACTTGTTATAGAGAGAATCGTGCTCAAGATCAAGAATCTTAGAAGCCAAAGTCTGACGGAGAGTCAAGATGGCACGACGACCGAATTTGTTGAAGTCCACTTTCTCGCTCACATCCTCACCTACCTCATAGTCTGGCTCAATCTTACGAGCCTCGGTAAGAGTAATCTCCTTATTCTCATCCTCAACCTCTCCATCAGCCACAACCACACGGTTGCGATAGATTTCGAAGTCACCCTTGTCAGGATTTACGATTACGTCAAAGTTTTCGTCACTACCGAAAATCTTGGCGAGCACGTTGCGGAAGCTTTCCTCCAACACGCTTACCAAAGTGGTACGGTCGATATTCTTGGTTTCTTTAAACTCGCGGAATGTATCAATCATACTCGCAGTTAATTCTTGCTCTTTTTTAGCCATAGCTTATTTGAAACTGATTATATATTTTGTATATTTTACTTTATCCATCTGGTAATTATGCTCCACCTCCATCTTCTGGGGGCGCTTCTTACCTTCAATCTTTACCTTCTCTTCTACGCCCACTGTGAAGTCATTTCCATCCACAGCCTTCAAGATGCCCTTTACCTTCTTTCCATCAGCATCTAGCACCTCTACCTCCTTGCCTATGAAGTTGATATATTGCTGTGGAACCTTGAAGGGTTGTCCCAAACCTGCAGAGCCTACTTCCAGCTCATAGTCTTCGTCATCACGACTCAATCGTTCCTCAATATACCTACTCAGGTCAACACAATCCTCAATCCACACACCGTCTGCATGGTCTATCTCGACAACGATACGGTTGTCAGGACTAATTTCGATGTCTACCAAGAAATATTCCTTGTCTTGGAGCCATTCTTCAACTAACTTTTTTACGACGTTTTTATCAATCATATATACCTTATTAAAATAAAATGAGGAACTCTTTGCGAGCCCCTCATTCCACTGAACGTTTGCAAAATTACGAATATTTTCGTGATTCTCCAAAATTTTTTCTACTTTTTCTTCACAACATGCACATTTTTAATAGATTGTGCACAGTTTTGTCCTTATTTCTTCACAGGATGGAGTATTTTAGCATATTCTTCTGGTGATTGCAGAAGTTTGACAGCTTCCTTCACTTGCTTGTCGTAACGTAAGGAATTTTGGATGGCGCCACCCTGGAAATAGTAGGCAGAAACGATGTCGTTCTCCAGCAGTTGCTTGATGTACGCCTTGTTATAATCCAAGTCTTTCGCCACATTGTGGCTCAGTTTCTTCTTCAAGGCTTCGAACTCCGATTTCGCATCATCATAGTAGCCCTCAAACTTAGCCAGTTTTTCCAGGTCCTTGAGATATTTCTCTGTCTCACGGTCGTACTTAAAGTCCGCCTTCAACACACGTGCCTTGAATTCATCATAATCGGCATCGGTGAGGGCGAAGTCCTTGGCAGGTGCGATGGTTGGATGTTTGGCGATATAATCCACCTCATAGTTGAGCATCACCTCGTTGCTATCACGGGCACCAGCCAGATAGAAGGCGATGTTAGGCAGCGAGTCTGGCTTCACCTCCACATCAGGCTTTACGCCACCGCCGTCACGCACTTCTCTTCCACCAGCGGTATAGAACACCTTGGTCAGCGAGTCTGGCACGTGTTCCACGTAACCACCCTTGGCATGTTTATAGTTCAGGGCTTGCACACATCTGCCACTAGGAATATAATATTTGCTGGTAGTCAACTTCATTTGTCCGTTGAAAGGCAAATCCATCGTAGCCTGCACCAATCCCTTTCCATACGTGCGCGTACCTAATATTATTGCGCGGTCGTAGTCTTGCAAGCTACCGCTCATAATTTCACTGGAACTAGCCGTGTTGCCACTCACGAGCACAACCATCGGCATGACCGTATCAATCGGTTCAACTGTGGTCTTATACTCATTGTTGGCACGTTCCAACTTACCTTTCATCTTGAGCACCAACTTATCCTTAGGCAAGAACATGTTGATGATGCTCACAGCCTCGCTTACCGAGCCACCGCCATTGTTGCGAAGGTCGAATATCAAGCTCTTGGCGCCCTGTTTCTTCAGGTCGATGAAAGCGCGGCGCACGTCCTTGGCACAATTATCCGTGAAAGAGCTGAAATTGATGTAGCCGATGCCATTGTCAAGCAAGCCATAGTATGGCAAGAAAGGCATCTGGATGGTTCGGCGTGTAATTTTCACCTTGGCAGTCTTACCAGTGCTTGGACGCTTATACTTCAGAATGAAGGAAGTGCCTGGGTCGCCACGAAGATGGTCGCTCACATACTGCACATCCTTGTTGGTCATGTCTTCATCATCTATACTCAAGATAATGTCGCCTTTCTTCAGCCCAGCTTCTGCGGCAGGCATATTGGCATAAGGCTCATTGATGCACACACGCAGCAACTGGTAGTTGTAACGCACCATGGCACCCACACCGGCATACTTACCCGTGAGCATATTCTTCAACTCGTTTACCTTCGACTCAGGATAGTACACGGTATAAGGGTCCAAGCTGGCAAGCATGGCATTGATGCCATTGCCCATCACCTCGTCGGCGTCGAGCGTGTCTACATACATGAGGTCCAGGTTCTTGTAGATACTATTAAAAATATCCATGTTCTTGGTCACCTTGAAGTCATGATCCTTATCTATTTGTGCGAAAGTTGGAGCTGCGAGCAGCAGCATGAGCAACGAAATCAGTACTTTTTTCATTTCATCTTATATTTTAATGACTTTTGTGTACAAAAGTACTCATTTCTTTGCAGAAACCATTATTTTTCATCTTAAAAGTACGAAAAAAGCCAGAAAAATGTATTTTTTTAGAGGAAAAGTGAAAAAAAACAGCGAAAAATTTGGCAGAATGAAGAAAAGTTAGTACTTTTGCACACGCAAATAAGAAACGCAACGTTTCGACGCTTGCAAATGCTTCAATAGCTCAGTTGGTTAGAGCACCTGACTGTTAATCAGGGGGTCGTTGGTTCAAGCCCATCTTGAAGCGCAAATCATAAGCAAACAATGCTTCAATAGCTCAGTTGGTTAGAGCACCTGACTGTTAATCAGGGGGTCGTTGGTTCAAGCCCATCTTGAAGCGCAAAGTTCAAAGCCTTGCAAGTCAAAAACTTGCAAGGCTTCTTTGTTTCTATGCAGATAGTATTTTTCAGATTGCCCAACACCAAAGACACAACTGCTAACCACAAAAAGCTCCGCCACACCCAAGTAAAACAAAAGCACCTCTCATATTGCCCTTAACAGGCAGTTTTTTGCCCTCACTGGGGCAAACTCTTGCCTCTTCTGGGGCAAATACATGCCCCTTAAAGGCAAAAACCGCAAGAATAATAACTATAGGATTCTGGTTGCACTTTGCAGTCATGCGAAGGCTAGCTTGAAAAAATCCATTCACCCTTCACCATTTTATTCTAAAAAGCTGAAAAACAACAGCTTAATCAGATGAAGGGTTAACGTAGCCCTTCACCTACCCTTCACCACCTTTCACCTCTGCCCTTTTTCGACCTGGACAGTCAAAACGGGCTGTAAGCCCAAAAGCACCTAGCCCAGGGCAAAGCCCTGGGTTAATAGCGGAAACAAATGCGCCCTGTAAGGGCAAAAGCATAAAAAAAATCCCTATAAGTATAACGCTTTTGTCCTTACAGGGCGACATACTTGCATGCATTTCACCTAGGGCGTTGCCCTAGGCTAGGTGCTTCTGCCCCTTCGGGGCGTATAGATTATTTCAACTGCACAGGTATTTTTGCGCTATCAAAATTTCGCAAAAGGTGAAGGGTGGTGAAGGGCGGGTGAAGGGTAAAAGAACACCCTTCACCCTTTCAAATGCCCATAAACACTAGGGATTCCAGAGGAAAGGTGAAGGGTGAAGGGGAATTTTAAAGATGCGTCTATCACGCAAAAAAACGCACAATCTCCTGCAAGAAAAAAGGTGCGATTCCCTATGAGAATCGCACCTTTTATATTAAATTAATGTATTGTGAAGTATTTCTTCTAAAAGAAAAGCTTATTCTACATCATTGTTGTGGTCCAAAGAATCGTTGAAATCCTTAGGAGCCTGCTCCTCGTTGTGATGCTCATAACGACGTGGCTGACGAGCTGGACGCTCACCACGACCCTCGCCACCATTGTGACGGTCATCACGACGACCACGACGCTCACCACGCTCTGGACGTGGACGGCGCTCACGCTCTACATAACCCTCTGGCTTGTCGATGAGAACACGGTGAGAGAGCTTGTACTTACCAGTCTTAGGATCGATCTCCATCAACTTAACCTTGATCTTGTCGCCTTCCTTGATACCAGCCTCCTCGACTGTCTCAAGACGCTTCCAATCAATCTCAGAGATGTGGAGCAAGCCATCCTTGCCAGGGAGAATCTCCACGAAGCAACCGTAAGGCATGATAGAACGAACGGTACCCTCGTAAACCTCACCTACCTCAGGAACAGCAACGATAGCCTTGATCTTAGACAAAGCTGCGTCGATGGAATCCTTGTTAGGAGCAGATACCTGCACGTGACCCTTGCCATCAGCCTCGTCGATAGTGATGGTAGCGCCAGTATCCTCCTGCATCTGCTGGATAATCTTACCACCAGGGCCAATCACTGCACCGATGAACTCCTTAGGAATATCGAATGCTACGATACGTGGAACCTGTGGCTTCATCTCGGCACGTGGCTCAGAGATGGTCTCCATCATGCAGTTGAAGATGTGCTCACGACCTGCCTTAGCCTGCATCAAAGCCTCCTCGAGAATCTCGAAGCTCAAACCGTCGCACTTGATATCCATCTGTGTAGCGGTCAAACCGTCGCGTGTACCAGTGGTCTTGAAGTCCATGTCACCCAAGTGGTCCTCGTCGCCGAGAATATCACTCAAGATAGCGTACTTCTCCTCACCTGGGTTCTTGATAAGACCCATGGCGATACCAGAAACTGGCTTCTTCATAGGAACACCAGCATCCATCAAGGCGAGTGTACCGGCACATACTGTAGCCATAGAAGAAGAACCGTTAGACTCCAAGATCTGGCTTACCAAACGAACTGTGTAAGGGAAGTCGGCAGGAATCTGACCCTTCAAACCACGCCAAGCCAAGTGACCGTGACCAATCTCACGACGGCCTACGCCGCGCTGAGCCTTAGCCTCACCTGTAGAGAATGGAGGGAAGTTATAGTGAAGGAGGAAGCGCTGGTAGCTCTTCTCGAGCACACCGTCGATGAGCTTCTCATCCATCTTGGTACCGAGTGTACATGTAGAGAGCGACATCGTCTCACCACGCTGGAAGATGGCACTTCCGTGAGGCATTGGGAGAGGTGAAACCTCGCACCAGATAGGACGGATGTCGGTAGTCTTACGACCATCGAGACGCAAGCCCTCATCGAGGATGCAACGACGCATCGCATCGCGCAAAACATCATCGTAGTAGCGGGTAGCCTCTGCGTGCTTCTCCTCCAAGTCTTCCTCAGAGAGGTCGGTATGAGCAGCGTCATACTTCTCCAAGAAGTCAGCCAACACCTGGTCGAAGGCATCCTGGCGAGCATGCTTCTCGAGAGCCTTGTGGTTGATGTCGTAAACTGGCTGGTAGAGTTCCTTCTTAATTTGCTCACGAAGGTCCTCGTCGTTGATCTCGTGGTCGTACTCACGCTTCACGTCAGTACCCTTCTCCTTAGCCAACTCATACTGGAGCTCGCACATAGGCTTGATAGCCTCGGCAGCCACCTTGAGGGCGCCGATGAGATCCTGCTCGGAAACTTCCTTCATCTCGCCTTCCACCATCATGATGTTGTCCTTGGTAGCGCCCACCATGATGTCCATGTCGGCCTCCTCCATCTGCTGGAAGGTAGGGTTAACGACATACTCACCATTGATACGAGCCACACGGCACTCAGAGATGTAATACTCGAAAGGAATATCTGAACAAGCCATGGCAGCTGAAGCAGCGAAACCTGCGAGGGCATCTGGCTGGTCAACACCATCGGCTGAGAGCAACATTACCTGTACGTAAACTTCTGCATGGTAGTTAGAAGGGAAGAGTGGACGCAAGGCACGGTCCACGAGGCGAGAGGTAAGGATTTCCTCGTCGCTAGCTTTGCCTTCGCGCTTGGTGAAGCCACCAGGGAAACGGCCAGCAGCGCTGTACTGCTCACGATAATCTACTTGCAAAGGCATGAAATCTGTACCCGGAACTGCATCCTTTGCTGCACAAACAGTTGCGAGAAGCACTGTGTTACCCATGCGGAGAACCGCAGCACCATCAGCCTGTTTTGCAACTTTTCCGGTCTCAATTGTGATGGTTCTTCCATCAGGCAACTGAACACTTTTTGTAATTACGTTCATCTAAAATTTTAAAAACTTATTGTTTTGTCTAACATCTAATATCTAAAACGCTGCAAAGATACCTTTTTAATTATTAATAAACGAATATTTGGGCAACTATTTTCTCGTTTTTAGATATTTTATCTATCCAAGGCGCATTATTCTCGATTTTATTGCTACCTTTGCAGTCGATAATTTTGCAAAATATTAAAATTCATGAAGATATCCAGAATCTATTCAGCGGCAGTGATTATGGTAGCTGCGCTGGCTCTTACTTCTTGCAACAACAAGAAATTCCATATCAACGGCAATATCACCGAGGCGAAGGACTCCATGCTCTACCTGGAGAACATCAGCCTGAACGGACCTGTGAAGATTGACTCCGTAAAGCTCGGCGAGGATGGCTCGTTCGCTTTCGACGAAAACGCCTTGGACTCCGTCACTCCTGAGTTCTACCGACTTCGCATCGCCAACCAGAGCATCAACCTCAGCATCGACTCCACAGAGACCGTCACCGTAAAGGCAGCTTATCCACAGATGAGTTTCAAGTACGACGTGGAAGGCTCCGAGAACTGTAGCAAAATCAAGGAGTTGTCGCTCAAGCAGATGAACTTGCAGAGCAACATCAACGGCATCGTGAAGAACCCAAACATCGGCGTAGACTCAGTGGATGTCATCGTTGCCCGCATGCTCGAAGCCTACAAGCAGGACATCAAGACCCACTACATCTTCAAGGAGCCGATGAAGGCATACGCCTATTACGCTCTCTTCCAGACGGTACAGTTGGGCAACACCAACTCGCTGATATTCAACCCTCGCAACAACAAAGAGGATGTGAAGGTATTCGCCGCCGTAGCCACCAGTTGGGACACTTACTATCCTGGTGCCGAACGTGGCAAGAACCTCCACAACATCGCCATCGAGGGCATGAAGGACATCCGCATCATGGAGAGCCAGCAGGCTCAACAGCAGATTGACGCCAGCAAGGTGAGCGTGAATGGTTGCATCAACCTTTCCCTGCAAGACAACAAGGGCATCACCCGCAACCTCACCGACCTCAAGGGCAAGGTCGTATTGCTCGACTTCCATCTCTTCGCCAGCAGCGAGAGCACCAAGCGCATCATGATGTTGCGCGAACTCTACAACAAGTACCATGCCGCAGGGCTGGAGATTTACCAGGTTTCAGTAGACCCAGACGAGCACTTCTGGAAGACATCGACTGCTGCCCTGCCATGGATTTGCGTGCGCGACGAAGGCGGATTGCAAGGACAGAGTTTGCAGCTCTATAATGTACAGAGCATCCCGACCTTCTTCCTCATAGACCGCAGCAACACCCTGCAGGCTCGCGATGCACAGATCAAGGACATTGACGCAGCCATCAAGAACTTATTGTAAGTTAGGAGTTAGGAGTTAGGAGTTACGAGCTAGAATCGTGGGAACAACTCTTAACTTCTAGCTTTCCTTTATATCAGAATCATCAAGAATCAGAATCATCAAGAATCAATATAAACCAAAAACTTAATTCACTAAAAAATGAACAAGAAATTATGGGCATTGGCTGCCCTGGCACTTGTTGGCACAGGTGCGCAAGCCAAAGTGAAGTTGCCACACATCCTGAGTGACAACATGATTATCCAGCAAAACTCCGAAGCCAACCTCTGGGGATGGGACAAGCCAGGGACTAATGTCGAGGTATCCACCTCATGGTCTTCACAAAAGTATGCTGCCAAGACGGGAAAGGACGGCAAGTGGGCTGTCAAGGTGCAGACTCCGAAGGCTAGCTACACCCCACTCTCCATCACGTTCGACGATGGCGAAAAGACCACCCTCAACAACATCTTGGCAGGCGAGGTTTGGGTCTGCGCTGGTCAGAGCAACATGGAGATGCCCGTGAAGGGATTCGGCAACTGTCCTGTGCAAGGTTACAACAAGGCAGTGCTCGAAGCCAACAACTACAAGGGCATCCACTACGTGAAGATACCAAGCGTGATGAGCAGCAAGCCTCTGGACGATGCCAACTGCGACTGGAAGGTTATCAACCCAGAAACCGTGGGCGATGCCTCTGCCACAGGTTACTTCTTCGCACAGGTGGTAAACAAGGCGCTCGATGTGCCTGTAGGACTCGTGATGGCAAACAAGGGTGGGAGCCGTGTGGAAAGCTGGCTCGACCGTGATTATCTGAAAAAGAACACCAAGGAAGAACTCGATTCCGCCAAGATGACCAAGAATCCCAACTGGAAATGGGACTTCCTCTACCCTCTGCTTTGGGGCAACGGCACCTTCCATCCTATCCTCAATTATAGCGTAAAGGGCATCATCTTCTATCAGGGTTGCTCTAATGTAGGCGACCCAGCTGGTCAGTACACCAAGCGACTTGCCGACCTCGTAGCACAATGGCGCAGAGACTTCAAGCAGGGCGAACTGCCTTTCTACTTCGTACAAATAGCCCCTTACCATAATGGCGATGTCAATGGCGACTGGGGACCTAGACTCCGTGAGCAACAGTTTAATGCCGCCAAGATCATCCCTAACAGTGGCATCGTATGCACCGAAGACTTGGTTTACCCATACGAGAAAGAGCAGATTCACCCATGCCAGAAACAACCTGTAGGCGAACGCCTTGCCTTGCAAGCCCTCAGCAAGACCTATGGCATGAAGGGGCTCTTCTCAGAGAGCATGACCTTCAAGGAGATGAAGATTGTGGGAGATACCGTAAAAGTTCACTTCGACAACACCTACGGAGCCTACAACCGCTTCGAAGATATTCAGGGATTCGAGGTAGCTGGAGAGGACAAGGTATTCCACAAAGCAACCGCCAAGCATTTCTGGCAATCAGGCAACGACCCATGGAACGAGTGCATCGTCGTAACCAGCCCTGAGGTAAAGAAGCCAGTGGCACTGCGCTACTGCTTCCGCAACTTCCAGCTCGGCAACATGGCTAACGCTGGCGGTCTGCCACTTTTCCCATTCAGAACAGACAATTGGTAATCATATCATCCATGAATCGGTCGGTCTCCCCCAAAAGAACCGACCGATTTGCATTCTATATAGAAATCAATCATCAAGTTAACTATTATGAGTCACGTCTTAGATAAATTCAAATTCTGCCCCGTATGCGGTTCTAATCATTTCGAAGTAAACAACATCAAGAGCAAGAAGTGCCAAGACTGCGGTTTCACCTATTATCTCAACCCGAGCAGTGCCACTGTCGCCCTCATCATCAACGACAAGAACGAGCTGCTTGTAGTCCGCCGCAAGAACGAACCAGCCAAGGGCACCCTCGACCTTCCGGGAGGTTTCGTAGATATGGATGAAACTGGAGAAGAAGGAATGGCAAGGGAAGTGAAGGAAGAAACAGGACTCGACGCCATCGAAGTAGAGTATCAGTTCAGCATTCCCAACCTTTATCTGTATTCAGGTTTTATGGTTCATACCCTCGACATGTTTTACAAGGTAAAAGTGAAAGACCTATCCCATGTAGAGGCAATGGACGATGCAGCGGCATATTATTGGATAGCCCTGGACAAGTTGAACCCCGAAGAATTTGGACTGGGTTCCATTCGCCAAGGACTCACAAAGTTTCTGCAAGAAAATAATAACCTAGGATAGTTGCCCAACTATCTTAGGATACTTTCCCAACTATCTTAGGATACTTCACCAAGTATCTTAAGATACATAGCCAAGTATCCTAAGATACCTTACAAAGTAACCTAATACCCCTCAGAACGATTATTTTCCTCGCCAAAACATTAAAAAACCAAAAAAAATCACTATATAATAATGTATAAGCAAAAAGTTTATTTACTTTTGCGCATCAAAAAGAAATTGTATAGAAGCTTATGCAAGAAAATTTAGTTATAGTAGAGAGCCCTGCAAAGGCCAAGAAGATAGAAGAGTTTTTAGGTAAAGACTACAAGGTGATGTCTTCTTACGGTCATATTCGTGACCTGAAGAAGAAGGAACTCAGTATAGACGAGAAGACCATGGAACCTTGTTATGAGATTCCAGAGGAGAAGAAGAAACTCGTCACCGAACTGAAATCGAATGCGAAGCAAGCCAAAAAGATTTGGTTGGCATCCGATGAGGATCGCGAGGGAGAAGCCATCAGCTGGCACCTTTGCGAAGTACTCGGACTGGACGAGGCGAATACTAGTCGTATCGTCTTCCACGAAATCACCAAGCCTGCCATCCTGGAAGCCATCGAGCATCCACGCCATCTGGACATGAACCTTGTGAATGCCCAGCAAGCTCGCCGTGTGCTCGACCGCATCGTGGGTTTCAAGCTTTCCCCTGTACTGTGGAGAAAGGTGAAGCCAGCACTTTCTGCCGGTCGTGTACAGAGTGTGGCAGTACGCTTGATCGTGGAAAGGGAACGTGAGATACAAAAGTTTAAGAGCGAACCTTTCTATCGTGTCAATGCCATATTCGCCCTCATCGGCGAAGACGGTAGAGCATCCGAGGTAAAGGCTGAGCTTGACCAGCGTTTCAAGACTCACGACGAGGTGGTAGCCTTCCTGGAGAAATGCAAGAATGCAACCTTCTCCGTAGAGGCTGTAAACAAGAAGCCATTGAAGCGCACCCCTGCCCCTCCATTCACCACCTCTACCCTGCAACAGGAGGCTGCACGCAAGCTTGGCTTCACCGTAAGCCAGACCATGATGGTGGCACAGAAACTTTATGAGAGTGGACGCATCACCTACATGCGTACCGATAGCGTAAACCTCTCTACCCTCTGCACCAATGCCAGCAAGGACGAGATCACCAAGGTATACGGCGACGAATACAGCCACCCACGTGCTTATCATACCCATTCCAAGGGAGCACAGGAGGCGCACGAGGCCATCCGTCCTACATACATGAACAAGACTAGTATCGACGGAACCAGCCAGGAGAAGCGTCTCTACGAGCTCATCTGGAAACGCACCATCGCTTCTCAGATGGCTGACGCACAGATAGAGAAGACCACCATCAATATCAACGTCTCAGGAAGCAGCGAGAAGTTTGTTGCCAACGGAGAGGTTGTGGTATTCGACGGATTCCTCAAAGTTTACCGTGAGTCAACCGACGATGATGACAGCAACGAGGACTCAACCCATCTGCTCCCTGCCATGAAGGAAGGCGACGAACTGCAACGCCGAGAAATCACGGCTACCGAGCGATTCTCACAGGCACCATCCAGATATACTGAGGCTAGCCTCGTGAAGAAACTCGAAGACCTGGGCATCGGTCGTCCATCTACCTATGCTCCAACCATCAGCACCATCCAGCAGCGCGAATACGTGGTGAAAGGCGACAAGGCCGGTGAGGAGCGTACCTTCACAGTTGATACCTTGAAGGGCATCGTGGTAACCCAGAAAGTCAAGAAGGAAATGGCGGGTTCAGAGAAGGGCAAACTCTTGCCTACCGACATCGGTATCGTCGTAAACGACTTCCTGATGGCTAGTTTCCCTAACATCATGGACTATAACTTCACCGCCAACGTGGAGCAGAAATTTGATGACATCGCCGAAGGCAAGACCGACTGGATCAAATGGATGAAAGACTTCGACAAAGGTTTCGAGCCTGAGGTCAAGGAGGTAATGAACGCACGTAGCGAGCACAAGGCTGGCGAGCGTGAATTGGGCAAGGATCCGAAGACAGGTCGTCCTGTGTTCGTCAAGATAGGCAGATTCGGACCTGTGGTACAGATTGGTACCGCCGAGGACAAGGACAAGCCACAGTTTGCCCAGATGCCTGCCGACAAGAGCATCGAGACCATCACCCTGGAAGAGGCTTTGGAACTCTTTAAGTTGCCACGTGAGGTAGGTGAGTATGAAGGCTCAACCGTTACCATCGGTGCCGGCCGTTTCGGTCCATACGTGCTCCACAACCGCAAGTATGTATCCATCCCTAAGGGAGAGGATCCGATGAGCATCACGCTCGATCGAGCCATCGAACTCATCAACGAGAAACGCTCCAGCGAACAGAAGCGCCACATCAAGACCTTCGAGGAAGACAGCAAGATGGAACTCTTGAACGGTCGCTACGGCCCTTACATCGCTTACGACGGAAAGAACTATCGCATCCCGAAGAACAAGCAGGAGAATGTGGAAGCTCTGACCTACGATGAGTGCATGACCATCGTGAAAGAGGCACCAGAACCAAAGACAAGAACTCGCAAAAAGTAAAGAAATGAAGTCAATCATCATCATAGGATACATGGGCGCCGGCAAGACCACTGTCGGCAAAGCCCTTGCCAAGGAACTGGGCGTGATGTTCTACGACCTCGACTGGTATATCGAGAGCCGTATGCACAAAACCGTAAAGCAAATCTTCGACGAATCGGGCGAGGATGGATTCCGCCAGATAGAGCACAACATGCTCCACGAGGTAGCCGAGTTTGAGAACGTAGTGGTAAGTTGCGGAGGCGGCACACCTTGCTTCTTCGACAACATGGACTACATGAACCAACTGGGAGAGACCGTCTACCTGAAGGCATCGCCGGAAACCCTCTACGCCCACCTGAAGATGGGCAAGGGGGTAAGACCGCTGCTGCTCAACAAGACGCCAGAGGAAGTGCAAGTCTTCATCAAGGAACAGCTCAAACAGCGCGCCCCCTTCTACGAGAAGGCAAAGCACATCATCGACATCAATGTGATGGATGACTTCGACAAGATAAACCATACAGTTCAACAGATGCGCCATCTGCTGAACGTATAATAAAATCGAAGGAACTGGATGAATAGAAATTGGATACTATTGATAATCTTGTTTATCTCTGCATTTACAAAGATGCAGGGACAAACAATTATCTATACGTATAATACACAGGGAAGCTGTACTTCTCGTGTTTATGCAAATAGCGCTCAAAGAGCCCACAAAAATAGGAAAATTTCCACAGCGCCTACTTCTACTAGAATGGAAGTTTCGACATCAGCAACATTTGATGATACTATCACCATCTCGACAGATGGGAAAATACCTACCAATGAACTAACGTACATATTGGCTAATCTTTCTGGGCAAGTAGTTCTAAAAGGTACTTTTGTCAACAAAGGTGTCACATTGGCGGGATATGGGTTTGACTTGACAGGCCTATCCATCATCAACCGTGTACCATCCGATAGATTCCATGACATGGTATCCACCGCCATTGACTTTACCAGTAGCGACCATTTTGCTTTGGATGGACAGAGGTTGATAAACTATGATTATGCCTCCGACACAGAAACCGAATATAGAACCGAAAACAATACTTTTGCAAAAATTATAGCAAAGGGGAAAAGCATAAACCCAACATCTTTCAAGGTATATACCAAATCTGGTCTGATATATGATTATGTGTCTGTAGCTAAGGCTTTAGGTAAGGCTGAGTCTGACTCCACATTGTTTTGGTTGGTTTCCAAAATCTCAGATACCAAGGGAAATTACATGACTGTCACCTATGGAGGCGATGCCAACACCAATGATTTTTATCCCACACGTGTTGATTACACGGGAAACGAATCCATGGGATTAACTCCTTACGCCTCTATACGTTTTATATATCAAGACAATTATTATACTCCGACAACTTATGTCAATGGCGCAAGGGTCAAAAGAAGCAAGATCATCTTTTCTATTTCTCTATACATGGGAAATCAGTCCGTGCGTAATTTTCAGTTTTCTTACCAAGAGATAAACCGCAAATATCAACTTTCCAAAATTATAGAAAGTACTTCTGATGGAGAACATAAAAATCCCACACGACTAGCATGGAGCAATCTCACGGATTTCAATGTAAAGAACTACAACTACACCCAGACTCAGCTCATCCACAAGGCGACCTTGACCGTTGGAGACTTCAACGGTGATGGACTGGCCGATTTCATTGCGACCCCGGAGAACGACAAGGCAGGATGGAAAGGTTGGAAACTTTTCATCAGCCATGGTACTTATTTTGAACAAGTGGCAAGCGGTACTTGGAACTGGAATGATGACAATCTTGAACAGGTTGTATGTGGTGACTTCAATGGCGACGGCTATGCTGATGTCGTTGTGAAGAGATGCCACTCTGGCAAATGGCATAGCTGTGACTTATATACGACATCTTTGGGGACAGATGGAAGACCAAAGATATATTATGACAAGTGTTTCCTTTCTCTATCTACAAATTATACCATTCAGGCTGTAGAACTGAATGGAGACGGTGCTACTGACCTATTCGCTTGGCTTGAAAATTCCAAGGAGTGTAAGTTAATCCGTTCGGAACAGAGTGGTAACAGTCTTGCTCCATTAAACTATACTGCGACACGCTATTGCTCCGAGAAATGGGACAGAGTGGAGTTCGGCGACTTCAACGGTGACGGACTAACAGATGTCATCAACCTGAACGACAACGGACACTACATCATGTATAGTGATGGTTCAGGTACAATGACAAGAGAAAACAGCTCACGTTGGCCAGACAAAAACCACTATATGGAATTGGGTGACTTCAACGGCGATGGCAAGACGGACATGTTGCTTACGGGATGGTCAAAAGACCCCAACAAAGGTGGCTGGAGCGATTGGTGTATCTATTATTCCAAGGGCGACGGAAGCTTTACAGCAGAAAATTGCACCAAACTTTTCGATGCTCGCTCCAAGCAATTATTCATTGCCGACTTGAACGGCGATGGCTTTGATGACTTCCAAGCCATAGACAAGAATTCGTCAGGGAACAACATGACACGGCCGCAAGCCTATCTAAGCGACGGCAGGGGGAATTTCTACAAACAAGTTAAGGGTGGAAATGTATATGCCACGGACAAATGGCATTTTTATGCGGGTGATTTCAATGGTGACGGTAAGTTTGATTTTGTTTGCACATCAGACTGGAACAAAAGCAACTGGGATGGCTATCAACTTTATTTGATGCCGTCTGACAAGAATAGCCTTTTGACGGAAATCACGGATGGATTGGGAAATCAGACAAAGATTGATTATAAATATTTGTCTGACAACACCGTGTTTACCAGAGGCAAGACCCATTCATATCCCCTTGTTTCCATAGGCTCTTCATGGCCTGTTGTCTCTTCCATTTCTACCCCCGACGGAGTGGGTGGAACCAATGTAGTTTCCTATAAATATGAGAATGCCTTGTTCCACAACAACGGCAGAGGTTTATTGGGATTTGAGAAATGCCACATAAAGGACGAAGCAACCAACACCCTGAATACCACCGAGTATTCCGTAAACACCGATAAATATGTGATAGCCCCTGTGCATAGCCAAACAACCATCAATGGAGTAAAAGTGGAAGAGTGCGACTATACCCATACGCTCAAAACTGGCTATGCCCCATCGTCCTATAACACCAGCATATACAGCTATGTACCAACATGGACTCGCCAACGCAATTACGAGTTCAATACAGGAATTACAGTTAAGGATGTCACAACAAGCAACGATTATGACCTCTTTGGGAACACAACAGAAATCGTAGTCAATGACGGAAACGTTGAGACAACAACCACCAACACATTCACAAACGACACGGACAAGTGGATTTTGGGGAGGCTTACGGCAAGTACCGTTTCCAAGTCAAATGAGAATGGTACCATAACCAGGAAATCAACCTTTGAATACGACAAGAATTCGGGCTTGTTGACAAAGGAGACTTTCGCTCCTGACAATTCTACGCTTGGGATTCGGAAAACATATGTACACGATGGATTCGGAAACATCATTAAAAGCATAGAATCCCCATTAAGCAATTCTCAGGAAAGAGTAACTGTATCCACATACGATGCAAGGGGGCGTTTTATGACATCTTCCACCAACAGCCTTGGCTTCACCGAAACATCGACAACGGATAATGCGACAGGTTTGGTTACATCCGAAATGGACAAGAATGGCATTGTTACCCATTATACATACGACAAACTTGGAAGTCTCATAGAAGCGACAACACCTATCTCAAAGTCTATGAAGACGACAGGTTGGAGTAGTGGCATGGAGGATGCGCCTTCCATGTCTTTGTACTTTGACTGGGAAAAGGTCACAGGAGTCCCTTATACCATCACGTTCTATGCCAGTTGGGAAGAGCCATCAGGACGGTACGTGAAAGTGTCGGAGGCAAGAAAGTCTATACAGACGTGGTGTATAACAAAAAAGGGCAGATAGACAAGACCTCAGAGCCTTACTTCCCTGAATCTACCGTTTATTGGAACAGCAACACATACGACATTGCAGGCAGGACGGTCAAGCAAACCGCACCTGACGGCAACTCCTACTCCTATGAATACAATGGGCTGACAACCATCACCACAGACCCAATAGGGAACACAACCACCAAGACCAACAATCTCTGTGGACAATTGGCAAGAAGCACCGACAACGGGGGTACTTTCGTAACATATAAATATAATGCTGACGGTAAGTGCATAGAACTTGTAGGCCCTCGCACCACAATATACATGGAATACGACCTTGCCGGCAATCGTATATATTTGGATGATCCCGACCTAGGATAATCCTCGGACACATACAATGCCTATGGTGAATTGGTACAGCATGAAGATGGTCATGGAACAACCACCTACGAATACGACAAAGGAGGACGCATCATCCAAGAGAATCGCCCAGACATGACAATTCTGTCACAATACGACAAAAAATGGAAAGGAGCCTTAGACCACAAAAGAGTTGTACGCCAACAAGGAGCCTCCAAAGACTACGAATATGACCAATATGGGCGCATCATCAGGGAAACGGTTGTCATAGAACGACTTGGCTATATGATATATTTCTCATATGACGCAGAAGGACATATCTCCACTATCATCTATCCAAGTGGACAAAAGATTAAGAACAGCTATGATAGCTGTGGAACATTAGTCGCTGTTAGCGACGTTCAAACAGGAAAGGAATACTGGAGGTTGCAAGACCTTGATGCCAGGGGGCAAGTTGAGAGGGAGCAATATGGAAATGGACTTTTGACGAATACCACACATGATGCCAAGATGGGAACCATATCCAGCATATTAACTCCGGGCGTACAGAATTGGGCATACAGCTATGATGCCGTGGGTAATCTTACGACAAGAAAGGACATTGGCAGAAATCTAACGGAATCTTTCAACTATGATGGGCTCAACCGCCTTCTAGAAGTGAGAAAAAATGGCAATATCATTCTAAGTATGGGCTATGACACCGCTGGTAACATCATTGAGAAATCAGACGTTGGAACTTATAACTATGAGGAAGGAAGCAACAGGTTGACTTCCATATCAGATTGCGTTCGTACACCTTTGCAATGGGATGAAATCAAATATAATTCCTTGGACAAGGTGACATATGCTGCGTCTGGAGGAAAGAGCCTGTCCATAGACTACGGACCAGATAAAGAAAGAGTGAAGCTCAGCATTGCTGGTGTCAGAAAATATTATCCCAATTCGTATTTCGAGGAGAGCATAGAAGCTAGATATGTACAAAACACCAGCTACGTTTTTGCATTGGGCAAAGTGGTCGCCATCATTACTGACAGTCCAAGGGAAAGTTCATCTGTCATGTATGTACACCATGACCAACTCGGCTCCATCCAAGCATATTCTGACGAGAATGGCAAACTTTACCAGAAGCTAAGCTATGATGCATGGGGGGCACGCCGAAATCCCGACAACTGGGAAAGCTATGCCTCCCTGACAGAAGCCAACGCATGGAAAGAGAGGTTTTGGCGGACATGAACATATTGACTTGCTTGACATGATAAACATGGATGGAAGAATGTACGACCCTGTGGTAGGTCGTTTCATTTCTGCCGACCCTTTCGTTCAAAGTCCAGACTTCACACAGAGTTTGAACCGCTATGCCTATTGCATCAACAATCCTCTATCGCTCCTGACTTCGGCGATTTTAACATTTCAGCAGCCCCCTAAAAATAAAAGTCCTT
>ERZ808242.795-NODE-795-length-21019-cov-4.669290_pt1 | contig 21019 bp, 18 predicted proteins | sample MGYA00521244_ERZ808242 | MGnify/ENA primary metagenome ERZ808242 (study PRJEB31516, sample SAMN03275573) | gut metagenome | biome: mammalia-associated habitat; material: feces | host: Papio cynocephalus | place: Kenya | collected 2012-07-27 ... | reverse complement strand
TTTCATGTTTCACGGGAAACGTGAGCGTAAAGGTTATAATTCTGCTGATTTCTTCTGTGACACATTTCCTACTATCGCCAGTGACAAGGTTAAAAAGGTTATAAAAGGTTATGAAAATACCGTTTTCCCCATAACCTTTATAACCCTTTTGACCCCGACACTCACCGTTACTATTCTATGTTAGAAATAGTAAGAAGCAGAATAATAACCTTTATCATATGAAACCTGACTCTATCGAACCTAAGTCCCAATCCCTAGGGCCCAGCTACTAATCCCTAATCCCTAATCCCTAATCCCTAGTCACCAGTCACGAGTCACCCAAATTCTCCTGTGAACAACCTCCCGCTAACGACGGTACAACTTTGATGAAAACTTGTGAACAAAGGCGGGGAGGGGAAAAACTGTGAAAACAGTGAACTAAAAAAAAAGTTATTCACGTTCTTTTAACAAACCGCGAAATTCGAAAAAATCTAACTTTTCACAAAGTTATTCACTTATTCACACCGTACTACTACGGCGACTACTATCTATTATTCATCATCGTCATTTTTTAAGGAGCTGCCATGAAAGCCATATTCGACAAATCGGAACTCAGTGCTGCCTTAGACCGCGTACAGCGGGCAGCACAAACCAAAATTAACTCCAACACCAACAACGGATTTTTCTTTGCTGCCAAAGAGGGAGAAGTGGAGCTGCAAGCCAATGATTACACCATCGGAATCAAAACCACCTGTGCTGCCAGCGTAGAAGAAGAGGGCATTCTTGTTATTGCTGCTCCCCAGCTTTTGACCACCATTCGCATGATGCCTGCAGGCAATGTCACCATGGAACAGAAAAAAGGAGAAAACACCGTCACCTTTACCAGTGGATCCTATATTTCTAAGTTCCCAACACGAGACATGAACGAATTCCCGGAAGTCAAAGAAATCGGTCGGGAGCAGCATGCCATTGTTCGCACCAAAGACATGGCAGACATGACCAACTTAGTGGCTTTTGCTACTGCTACAGATAAACAGAAACCATTATTTACAGGAGTGCTCTTTGAAATTCACGACAGCCTCTTTGCCATGGCTGCCACCAATACCCATCGGTTGGCTACCAAAGAAGTGTCCCTGGAAGAAGCCGCACCGGCAGCAGGCCGTTTCATTGTGCCCGCCAACATCCTGTCCGACGTGGTTCGCATGCTGCCACAGGAAGACGATGACACCGTAGAAATTTCCTGGGCCAACAATCACGTGGCTTTCACTTTTGGTACCACCTACTTTGTATCCAATCTGATCAATGGGGACTATCCGGATTATCACCGGGTCATTCCGACCCATTTCGATGCCACTGCCACCTTGAATCGCAGAGATTTCGAAGAAGCAGTCCGCTTTGTCAGCCCAATTTCCAGAGATGTGAACTACCAGACCATCAATTTCCATTTCACAGGAAATACCCTGGAAGTCTTTGAAGAAGACCCGCAGATTGGCCGCAGCGATACCTCCATTCCGGTGCAGCTCGAAGGGGACGACCTGTCCATTACGTTCAACTGCAATTACATCGAAGACATTTTGAAACATTCTTCGGGAGAAACGGTGATTCTTCACCTGCAGCGCTCCGGCCCGATGCTGGTGGAACAGGAAGAAGATAAAACCTATCAGTATGTGGTGACACCGATGAGAGGAAGAAACTAATGGAAACCATTCAAATTTACGGCGATTACATCCAGCTGGACCAGCTGCTGAAAAAATTGGACCTCATTTCCTCCGGCGGAGAAACCGGTCCCTTCCTGGCAGCCCATTCTATTTCGTTGAATGGACAGAAAGTGCATGAAAAGCGGAAGAAGATTCGGGTAGGTGATGAGCTTTTGATCGATGGGAAAGCCTATGCGATGAAAGCGGAATGATTTTAAAAGGGTATTATTCTGCTGAATTCTTTTAGCTAACAAATCAAATAAACCGCCTGTCACAAGGTTAAAAAGGTTATGAAAGGTTATGAGATTTCCGATAGTCTCATAACCCTTCATAACCTTTTCTCTTTGGAAATATGATCATTGATTCAAAAACGAGAATAGCACCCAAATAACCTTCTATAACCTATGTTTCACGTGAAACATAACTCTTTTCGAGAAGAAACCTGTGAAACCATCAGAAATATCATAACCCTTTATACCCCTTTTCTCTTTGTCATGAAATGATTTGTGAAAAATCGGTAGCTGCACAATCATAACCTTTTGACAAGCCGTGCCATCGAATTGTTAAATGATCCAAATTATAGAGTATAACCTGTAAGAAATGTTTCCAGTGAAACATGGTATCTGTCTGTTTTAAATCTCCCATTTCGGGTATAATGTAAGAAATAGACCAAAAGAAAGGACCCCATCATGCTCTGTACATCGCTTCGTCTGATTCATATCAGAAATATGGAAGACAAATCAATAACGCTTGCCCCGGGGATGACTCTACTGGTGGGGCCCAATGGGTGCGGCAAAACGAATCTGATCGAAGCGGTGTATTACAGCTCGGTGGGAAAATCGTTTCGCACGTCCAATGACCAGGAAATGATTCAGTTGGGCCAGGAAGAAGGCACCATTCTTTTGGAATACAAAGTGCACCAGGTGTCTCACCAAATCAAAATCAAATTGTCCCGGCAGCAGGGGAAGAAACTGTTTTTGAATGACACGGCCATTAAGAAAAAAGAATTGATGGGTCTGTTTCGGACCGTGTTATTCACTCCCGACGAATTGCAGCTCATCAAAGGGGCACCGCTGTTTCGCCGCCGCTTTTTGGATATGGAAATATCTCAGGTATCTCCTCGGTACTATGAGACACTGATTCGATACAACCGGGCGGTGCAGCAGCGCAATGCGGAATTTCGAAGAGCCCAATTTCAAAACCGCCGGCCCGATGTGGACATGTGGGACATGCAGATTGCTTCCGGTGCGGCCTACTTGGTGAAAAAGCGGTGGGAAACGGTGTCGAAAATGAACGACACCGTGCCTGCCATGGAAGCGGTGCTGACCGGCAACCAGGAACAGCTCCAAGTGGCATACCGGCAGAACGAAGGGGAAGACCATCCGTCCGATATGGAATGGTATCTCAAAGCCCTGTCGGACCATCGGGAAGAAGACGCCCGGCTGTGCCGCACCTCCGTGGGCCCTCATCGGGATGATTTGCAATTTCTCATGAATGGCATCGATATTTCCGCCTACGGCTCCCAAGGCCAGCAGCGCACCGCCATTTTGGCCATGAAACTGGCAGAACTGGAATTTATCAAAGAAGAAACCGGCACCTATCCGGTGCTCCTCCTAGACGACATCGGCAGTGAATTGGACACCCAGCGAAGACAGGCCCTGATGGGGTATTTAGCGCAGCAGGAAATACAGACCATCATTACGGGAACCGAGTTTTTATCAGATGCGGAGACAATGGAGAGAATACAGTTAAATAGGGGTGACTAGTGACTAGTCTACCAGTCACCAATAGAGTCATGTTTCACGGGAAACATGACTCTATTGGTTATTATTTTGCTTTATACTATTTCTAACATAGTGCTGCAAACGTGAGCGATGGGGTTAAAAAGGTTATAAAGGGTTATGCGAAAACGGTATCCCCATAACCTTATATAACCTTTTTAACCTTGATACTAACGATAGAAAGAAATGTTTCACAGAAGAAATCAGTAGAATAATAACCTTTACTATACTTGGCACATTCGAGCAACCTGAGAAACCTGAGAATCCTGAGCAACCTGTAACCTCTAGCGAAATCATTTCTTATGTTTAGCTGCATGGAAAGTAGGTGAGAGTCACAATGGACGAAGACAAACGGCCTTCTGGCAAGCGGTATCGGAAGATGGATTCCATCACCAATGTGTTTAAGCAATGGGAAGCGGAGCATCAGTTGTTTGGACACGATGGGTTCCGATTCTTTTTGCTGCAAAAGCGGTGGGAGAAAATCGTGGGGCACGTGATGGCCAAAGAATCCTATATTTCCAGTTACAAAAAAGAAATCCTTTTCGTCACGGTCACCAATTCGGTTTTCATGCAGCAGCTGTACATGATGCAGGCTGACATTTTGCAGGAACTGGCAAAAGATGATTTTGGCAAGCAGTTCAAAGAAATTCATTTCATTGCCGGCCCGCGGAAGAAGAAATATAAAACCATGACCACCTTGGACCCGATCAATCGGAACATTGAGAAAGAACAGGTCATGTACAACCAGACCTTGTCAGACGGGGAGAACCAGTGGATTCAAAAGTGGGTCCAAGGCCATGTGCCTAACGAAACCATTCGCGAGCCTTTTGCGCACATGATGAGGGAAGTGCTGAAAATTCGCAAAGGGGAATTGGCCCACGGGTACCATCCCTGTGCCATGTGCGGCTGCCTGTGTCCCCAGGACAAACAACTTTGCCCCGCTTGCGAACGGAAATTACGAAAAACAAACCAAAACCGGGTGACCTTGCTTTTGAAAGAACATCCCCACCTGACCTATCAGGAAGTGCGGCAAATCTTAGGCTGCGATTACGGCCAATACCAGAAAGCCCGGGACATCCTGATTCATCGCTATAAAGAAAATATATTTCATAAATTTGCAACCGAAGAAGAAAAACGAAAACTCTTGGCTATTTTACTCCACAAACCCATGCAGACCATTACGAAAGAAGAGGCCAGGGAAACATTGCGGAAAATGCCGCAGAAGTGGTGGAAGTGAGGATTTGGGTGGTATCGCTAGAGTCATGTTTCACGGGAAACAATGGTGGTAAAGGTTATAATTCTACTGATCTCTATATCTAACATAGAGTAGAAACGGTGAGCGACAAGGTTAAACTGGTTATACAAGGTTATGGGATACCGTATTTCCAATAACCCATCATAACCTTTATAACCTTGTCACTGGCGATAGCAGAAAATGTTTCACAGAAGAAATCAGCAGAATCATAACCTTTCCATGGATTGTTTCATGTGAAACATTGGTGGTAAAGGTTATGTTTCTGTTGATTGCTACATCTAACATAGAAGCATATCGGCGTGCGACAGGGGTATAAAAGGTTATACAAGGTTATGGGGAAAACGGTGGTCTCAAATTTCTTTTGTGTCACAGTCACTAGCTGTTAGCTCCTAGCGACTAATCGGCTAGCAGCTGTGACACTGGCGAACTCCGGGCCTAATCCCTAGGGCCTAGCTACTAGATACTAGTTTCATGTAAAACAATGGATTGAAAGGTTATGATTCTGCTGATTTCTTTTGTAAAACATTTTCTGCTACAGCAAGAGACAAGGTTATAAAGGTTATAAAGGGTTATGGGAAATACGGTAGCCCCATAACCTTTTATAACCCTTTTAACCTTGTCTCTTACCGTTGCTATTCTATGTTAGAAATAGAAATTAGCACAATAATAACCTTATTTCCCTATCGGTTAATGGTATGTTTTTACTCCAATGGTATAAAAATGGAAGGGAGATTACTATGGCAGAAGAACTGAAAGAAAATGTAGTGGATATTGAACAGTATCGTGTCAAAGAGGGCAGTGCGGTGAATTTGAAGAAATACTCCACCGCTTGTGATGTGAAGATTGACAAGGCGAAGGTGAAGTCCCTGTATTTCCCGCAGGCATTGGAGCAGATGAAAGAGTTACAGGAAAAGCTCTATGCCCAGAACACCTACGGCCTCATTATCGTGCTGCAGGCCATGGATGCAGCGGGGAAGGACGGCACGGTGAAGCACGTGTTTGCCATGCTGGACCCGGGGGGTGTGAAGGTGGTTTCTTTCAAACAGCCCACCAGCGAGGAAAAAGACCATGATTACATGTGGCGTATCAACAAAGCCCTGCCGGAACGGGGGGACATCGGCATTTTCAATCGGTCCCACTATGAAGACGTCATCGTGACCCGCATTCATGATTTGATTCACCAGGGCCAGCTGCCGAAGAATTTGATTGATAAAAACATTTGGGAAGAACGGTATGAACAAATCAACCATTGGGAGAAATATTTGTCTCAAAACGGCTTCCCGATGATCAAAATTTTCCTTCACGTGTCCAAAGAAGAACAGCAGAAGCGTCTCATGGATCGCATTTTCAACCAGCAGAAAAACTGGAAATTCTCCATGTCCGATATCAACGAACGGCAGTATTGGGACCGGTACCAGGAATTGTACGGAGAAATTATTTCCAAAACATCCAAAGACTACGCGCCCTGGTACATCGTTCCGGCGGATAACAAATGGTACACCCGCTACCTGGTGGCTTTGATTACCCTGTCGGCCCTCAAAAAAATCAATCCGAAATTCCCGCCCCTGGCACCGGACGTGGCACAGCAGTTGGAAAAATTCAAGAAACTGATTTCCGAAGTGAACGTTCACTCCTTGGAAGAACTGCAGAAAGCAATGAAACAGGGTGACTAGTGACTGGTGACTAGTAGCTAGGGATAAGGCCTGGAGTTCGCAAGAGTCATGTTTCACGGGAAACATGATGCTAAGGATTATTATTCTACTGATTTCTTCTGCAAAACATTTCCTGCTATCGCAAACGACAAGGTTATAAAGGGTTATAAAAGGTTATGGGAAAATCGGTAGCTTCATAACCTTTTATAACCCTTTTAAACCTTTCGCTCACCATTTCTATTCTATGTTAGAAGTAGAAATTAGCAGAATAATAACCTTTTTATACATTGTTTCCTGTGAAACATGACTCTATCCCTTTTCCCGTTTCGGCGAGCTATATAAAAAGGGATCGTACTATTTAAGGTCATCGCTATAAGAGCAATTCGAGGGCTCGCCGCCACCACTACGCACTTCGCACTACTCACTACGCACTCAAACCACTAGCCATTCCATGCTATAATAAAGATATACATGTTTTTACACATTCTAACGAGGTGATGTTATGAAAAAGACAATCGCAATGATGCTGGCTATGGCGGCGCTTTCTACGGCCGCTTATGCGTCTCCGCAGACCACGTTCCGTCCTGGTGAAACGGAAATCAATGTTGGCATGTGGGATGCATCGACCCGCAGCCAGGGATATAAATCGGACGGAGAATGGAATTTCTTAGGCGGCGCGACCTATGGGATCACCGACAAATGGGCCGCCCAGTACCAGTACACTGGCCTTCATACAGACCATACCAGTGGAAATATGAATGAAATCAATGCACTTTATTCGTTCCATCCGCAGGTAGCGGCTTTCGGGGGATGGAATCGTATTTCCTTGAAAGATTTCCCCGGCAGCGTTTTCCATGACGGCAAAGTGACCAACAACATTCTGCAAGTGGGCGTGGTGGCTCGCCAGCCCATCAATGAAGTGGTGGACCTGTATGCCAAAGGGGCGCTGGGCACGGAAGAAACCTCCATGTGGGAAGCTGGCGTGAACTTGGCCCTGGATCACAACCTGGACCTCAATGCAGGTTATCACTACATGAATACCCGCGGCAACAGCGATCGCAACGTGTCCTTCAAAGGCTTCCAGGCCGGCGTGTCCTATCGTTTCGGTGGTCACGACCCGGTGATTTCCTACGAAGAACCGACCAAGAGCTATGACTTCGATGAAGAGGAAGAAGAACCGGCTGCTTCGGTGGTTCGCACCGCGGAAACCAAACAGACCGCACAGCCCGTAGCCGTTCCGGCGGATGAACCGGTGGCCGCTCCGGAAAATGATTACTATTTCAATAGCGTTCATTTCGGCAGCGATTCGGCAGAACTGACCGATGCGCAGAAAGTGAACTTGGATGCCTTCGTGAAACAGGCCAAAGCCACGGGCCACGTATTCAAACTGGTGGGCCGCGCTGACCCGACCGGCAGTGCCGATTACAACAAAGAACTGGCCGGCCGCCGCATCAAAGCCGTCAAAGACTACGCCGTTTCTCAGGGCGTGGACGGTTCCAAACTGGTAGAAATGATCAAAGGCGCCGACGACGCAGCATCCAATCACGCCGAAGCCCGTCGAGTAGATATTTTTGAACATAAGTGATGTTTCACGTGAAACATAGGGTATTGTTCTGCTGGTCTCGATTGAGAAACAAAGCAGAGATAGCGCTACCATAAGGGTTATTATTCTGCTGACTTCAATTTTCTCACATATCAAAATACCGTTATCATCAAGGGTATAAAGGGTTATACGATTATGAAATAACCTTTTATAACCAATATGATAGCGGTATTTTATTTTGTGAGAAAAACGAAATGAGTAGAATCATAACCCTTTGAAAAGCCGCCTAAAAGAAAGGAGAAGGTATCCATTTCAGCAATAATAACCTTTAGCATAGCGGTTTCTTGCTTTTTGTGAGACAATAGAAATGAGTAGAATCATAACCCTTTAGAAAATTGTTTCACGTGAAACAAGGAGGCAATATATGCGAAAAATCGCGATTTTCGATATGGACGGAACCATTTTGAATACTTTGGAAGATTTGACCATTTCCACCAATTACGCGCTGGAAAAGATGGGGAAGCGCCATGATTTCTTACCCGAATTGGTGCGGCTTTGCTATGGCTGCGCTATCGATGCGGATATGGAAAAAGTGCTGGCCATGGCGGAGGGGTGTCCGGCGGAGGATTTGGAATACATCGGCAACCGAATTCCGCTGTCCCAGTACGGCTTTTCGTCTGCGGAAGTGCAGCAGATCAAAGCGATTTTCACCAAGCACTACAGCGCCCATTGCCATCTGCACAGCCATCCCTACGAAGGGATTCCTTACGTGCTTCACACCTTGCGGCGCCAGGGGATTCACACTGCCGTAGCGTCTAACAAAGACGACTGCGATGTGCAGAAATTGGCGGCCGCTCAATTTGAAGGTCTGTTTGAAGTGACCATAGGAAATAGTGAACAAGTCCGTCGAAAACCGGATCCGGATATGCTCCTTCACATTTTGGATACCCTTCACCTTACACCGGCTGATGCAGTGTACATCGGCGACTCCGAAGTGGACGTGGAAACCGCTAAGAACGCCGGTATGCCATGCATTTCCGTTACCTGGGGCTTCCGAACGAAAGATTTCCTTTTAAGACATGGAGCAACCACGGTGGTGGAAAATGCGGATGAATTGCTGACGCAGTTAGGTGTGAGGGATTAGTAGCTAGGCCCTAGGGATTAGGACTAGAAATCAATAGAGGCATGTTTCACGTGAAACATACATCTAAAGGTTATAATTCTGCTGACTTCTGCTGTGAAACATTTTCTGCTATCGCCAGTGACAAGGTTATAAAAGGTTATGGAAGGTTATGAGACTAGCATAACCTTTTATACCCCTTTTAACCTTGTCACTCACCATTGCTACTCTATGTTAGAAATAGAAATCGGCAAAATAATAACCTTTTTATGCATTGTTTCACATGAAACATGTCTTTAGCAAACTTCGGGCCTAATCCCTAGCTACTAGTCACTTAATAAACAGGAGAAAAAACATGAACTTAACGATGTTTCATTTAATCATCATGATCGGAACCGTGGCGGCGGTGATTGGGATCGGGATTTATCATTCCCGGTCCATCAAGTCCGCCGCCGGATACAGTGTGGGCGGACGCAGTGCCGGGGCGCCTTTGGTGGCTGGCAGTATCGCCGGTACCGTAGTGGGCGGCGGCGCTACGGTGGGGACCGCCCAGTTGGCGTATAATTTTGGCTTGTCTGCCTGGTGGTTTACCCTGGGAAGCGGCATTGCCTTTATCATTATGGGCATTTTTTATGCCAAGAAAATGAGAGGCACCGGGCTGGAAACGATTCCTCAATTTTTGTCCCTTCACTACGGAAAGAAAGCGGAAGAATTGTCCTCTTTGATTTCTTCTATCGGCATTTTATTTTCTGCGGTAGCCAGCTGTCTGCCGGGCTTGGAAATTGTTTCCGAAGTGTTTCACGTGGAACCCGGTGTGGCCGCGGTGATTCTGGTGGTGCTGGTGGCGGCTTATACGTTCTTTGGGGGCATGAAATCCGCCGGTATCGGTGGGATGCTGAAAATGGGCATCATCTGGTTTGCGTTGTTCATTGCGGGCTTTGAAGCTTTTTCTTCTATCAAAGAAACATCGTACTTGGCAGAAATGGATCCGTCCCAGTTCAGTTTGGTGGGACGGGGGTGGGAACCGGCCATGGCGAATCTGTTTTCCGTTATCGTCGGAGTTCTTTGCACACAAACCTACATCCAGGCCATTTTCTCTGCTGATACACCAGCGACCGCTTCGTTTGGCTGTTTCCTGGCGGCCCTCATTGTGATTCCCGTGGGCCTTCCTTCCGTGGCAATTGGCATGTACATGCAGGCTTTTTATCCCGACGTGCTTCCTATCATGGTGCTTCCGACCTATCTCATCAATGAAGTGCATCCGCTGATTGGCGGGCTCGCCATGGGCGGTATCATCCTTTCTCTCATCGGTGGCATTGGCGGATTGGTGCTAGGCATCGGGACCATGATGGCTAGAGATATGGTGGCGCCGCTGCTTCGCATTGAAAACGATCGAAAACAACTGCTTCTGACACGAGTCTTGGTCATTGCAGTTTTGGGAGTGACCTCTCTGATTGCCATCATGAACCGAGGCACCGAAGTGCTCTTCTGGACCTACCTCTCCATGGCCCTTCGGGGCGGCGGCATTTTCCTGCCGCTGTCTCTGGCAGTGTTCTATCCGGGCCATCTGAAACCCACCTGGGCGGTGATTTCCATGATTGGCAGTACCGCTGCGTCCTTGGTGGCGACGTTCCTTCATAGTCCCATTGATCCGCTTTTCGTGGGACTCATCACTAGCGGAATATTGATCGTACCAGGACTGAAAAAGCAGTAAGAAGTTAGAAGTGAGAAGTTAGAAATGGTGGTGGCGGCGCACAAATTATATAGCGCCGCAGATTACATTTTTAAATCTATTGCGTTTCACGTGAAACATGATATCAAAGGTTATTATTCTGCTGATTTCTTCTGTGAAACATTTTCTGCTATAGCCAGAGACAAGGTTATAAAGGGGTATACAAGGTTATGAGGCTACCGTTTTTCTCATAACCTTGTATACCCTTTTTAACTCTGTCTCTCGCCTTGGTTATTCTATGTTAGAAATAGAAATCAGCAGAATAATAACCTTTCAAACCATTGTTTCTCGTGAAACATGACTCATTTCGTTTTTCTCCAATAAAAAAGCACAGCTTTCGCTGTGCTTTTTTTGAGGTTTCTTATTCGATATCAACGGTATCCGGTCTGCCGGCATCGTCGAGACCCATGTAAACCACTTCTCTGACATGACCATCATAGGTCAGTGTTACATGATAGTGGAAAGTCTGTCCGTCGAATACTTCATCACCCAGCTGAATAGCTGTGGTATAGCTGTCCGGACGATAGTCTCTTACGGTATCTCCTACAATCGGGAACTGGAGGAATACGAATTCTCCGCCCTGGTAGCAAACGCTGCCGTAAACACGCTTCAGATCAGCCACTTCGTACTTGTCTACGCCACGTACAACAATACTTTTTTCAGTTACTTCTGCCATGTTTATCACCTCACGACCAATTTATAGCAAAGAACTTTGCTATTTACGCTTATAGTTTACCACTTTTGAGAGATAAAAACTAGTTTTTTATCATAGGTGACTGGTGACTCGTGACTAGGAACTGGGGATTATGCCAAAAAGAAAGAGTCATGTTTCACGTGAAACATGACTCTTTCAAACATCTTGTCTAATTCCTGGCTACTAGTCACCAGTCACTAGTCACGCACTTCCCCCACACAACATGTCTTATGCTTAAATATTTCTCCCATAATGACCTGCAGTTCTTTCAAAGCCTCTGGATTCAGGGAGTAATAAATATGTTTTCCCTCTCGACGGTCCAGAACCAGACCAGATTCTACCAGAACTTTCATATCATGGGACAATGTTGGCTGGGTGATAGCAAAGGCTTCCTGCAACTTATAAGCACACTGGGCTTTACAAGAAAGCATATCTACAATTTTTAAACGCTTGGGATCCGAAATGGCTTTTAATGCTTTCGCTGTGTTGATGTAAATTTTTTCCATATGATTCTCCATAATCGATAAATTGAATTATTTCAATCATGAGAGTATCAAAGATAGGAATACTTGTCAAGAGTCATTTGGACATTCGTGAGAGTCATGTTTTATAAAAAAGGTTACTATCCTACTGTAAAAAAGGTTACTATCCTACTGATTTCTACAGTCAAAAATATCTTGCTATCGCCAGTGACGAGGTTAAAAAGGTTATACAAGGTTATGAGGATACCGTTTTCCCAATACCCTTTTATAACTCTTATAACCTAAACACTAGCTATAGCAGAAAATGTTTCACAGAAGAAATCAGCAGAATCATAACCTTTACCGACATGTTTCACATGAAACATGACTCTTGCGGTTTACAACATCTCATTACGCACTGTATTTCATAAATGTCGTGCGGAAAGTACAAAAAAATGCTATACTAATAAAGACTATCGGTGAAAGGAAGAAAACTATGGGCAAGATTATCAGCATCATCAATCAGAAAGGCGGCGTGGGGAAAACCACCACGGCGGTGAACCTGGCGGCGTACTTGGCAGACAAGGGGAAAAAGACCCTTTTAATCGACGAAGATTCCCAGGGAAATTCCACCAGCGGGCTGTCTGACGGCGTGAAGTTTCAAGGCAATCTGTACGATGTATTGCTGAATGATCAGCCTGTGGAAGAGGCCATTGTGAAGACGGCGCTGAAGAAGTTATTTCTTTTGCCTGCTTCCATCGACCTGGCCGGTGCGGAAATTGAAATCGCTGGCCTTTCAGAACGAGAAACCTTGTTGAAGCGGAAAATCGAAGGGCTGAAAGACAGTTACGATTACATTCTGATTGACTGCCCGCCTTCCTTGGGACTGATGACTCTCAATGCCCTGGTGGCATCCGATTCGATTATTATTCCCATTCAGGCGGAATTTTATGCCCTGGAAGGGTTGTCTCAGCTGGTGAAGACCGTGCAGATTGTGGGCCGCAAGCTGAATCCGTCCCTTCATATCCTGGGCATTGTGCTCACCATGTTTGACGGCAGAACCAATCTGTCCATCCAGGTGGCAGAAGAAGTGAAGAAATATTTCGGCTCCAAAGTGTTCAAAACCGTGATTCCTAGAAGTGTCAAATTGTCGGAAGCACCGAGCTTTGGAGAATCTATTTTAACCTATGCGCCAAAGTCCAAAGGGGCGGAGGCTTACAAGAAGTTATGCCGGGAGGTATTAAAACGTGACTAAAAAGAAATTGGGACGTGGACTGGGGTCTCTTCTGGAAAGTGCCCTCGATGAAGGCGGAAAGGTGATCGAATTGGACCTTTCCAAAATTCATCCCAATCCCTGGCAGCCGAGACGAGAATTTAAAGAAGAAGCCCTCCAGAGTTTGGCAGCGTCCATTAAGGATAAGGGGGTCATCCAACCGGTGACCGTGCGCTATCGGGACGAAGATGGCAATTTCGAATACGAACTGGTTACCGGCGAACGGCGCTATCGGGCGGCCAAACTGGCGGGGCTCAAAACCATTCCGGCCATTCTGACATCCTATGATAACCAGGCTATGGCAGAAGTGGCGCTGATTGAAAATTTGCAGCGTGAAAATCTGAACCCCATCGAAGAATCCGAAGCCTATGAAAAGCTGCTCCAGAGCTATCCGATGAAACAGGAAACCCTGGCAGAAAAGATGGGAAAGAGCCGTCCCTACATCACCAACATGCTTCGCCTCTCGGCCCTTCCGGCGGAAGTGAAACAAATGGTGCGAGATGGACAGCTCACGGTGGGACAGGTGCGGCCGGTGCTGGCCCTGGCCACCGAAGCAGAACAGCTGGCCATGGCCCGGCAGATTGTCCAAGAAGGTTTGTCAGCCCGCAAGTCCGAAGAACTGGCGAAGCAGAAGAAAGAACATAAAAAACCAGCCAAAGAAGACAAGCAAGTGGCAGAATATCTCCATTCCATTGAAGAAAAACTGGGCCTTTCCGTAGGAAGCAAAGTTCGCATCAAATGGAAACAAAGCAAACAAGGCCACAAAGGCACCATTTCCATCGCCTTCAAGAGCGAAGAAGAATTTGAAAGAATTACGGAATTACTGAATCGGTAATATACGGATAGAGTCATGTTTCACGGGAAACGTGACTCTAAAGGTTATTATTCTGCTGCTTCCTGCGTTTTAACATAGAAACATGTGGGGGAGAGACAAGGTTATAAAAGGTTAAAAAGGTTATGAGAATATCGTATGTACATAACCTTTTATAACCTATATAACCCTTTAATAAGCGGTATCTTCTGTTTGTGCATGGAGCGAACAGGGCAGAATAATAACCTTTATCGCTATGTTTCACGTGAAACATGACGATTACAGGTTAGCAAAATATCGGAGTATATAGAATGTTGGAATCAAATACCCTTTTGTATGTCATAGGCGGTATCTTTTTGGTACTGTTCCTGTTTTTAGCCGCTCAGATTTTGATGCTGAGAAGTCGGCTCAATCGTTTGACCAAGAAATACAAATATTTCATGAATGGAGAAGACGGCGGTTCCTTGGAACTGCGCCTGTCCACAGAAGTACGAGAACTGCGGGACATGGTGACATCTTCGGAAAATATGCTGCACCAGCAGGAACTTTTGGCTACCATGCAGCTCCAGTCGTTCCAGAAAGTGGGACTGGTTCGCTACGATGCCTTTGACGACACCGGTGACAAACTGTCTTTCTCTCTGACTGTATTGGATGGGAAGAACAATGGCTTCATCCTCTCCTCCCTGGCTGGTCACGATACTTCTCGTATCTATGCAAAACAGATCACCAATGGACAGTGCAAAGAAGCCCTCTCTTCGGAAGAAGCAGAAAGCATCAATATCGCCCTGGATACCCTCATGCCCGATATGGCTGAAGAAGCCCAGGTGGCAGTGGACCAGTCCAGACAAGAAGACCTCTCCCGCACCCAGCCAGTGAGCCATAAGATTGATGTGAAATAACGTTAGCGGTGAAACCGCTGGCGGCATGTTTCCCATGAAACATGAACGTCGAAGGTTCTGTAGCGATGGCGGGGCTGGAGACAGTTGGTGGTGATACCTTTATGTAAAGGTTCTGTAGCGGTGGCGGGGCTGGAGACAGTTGGTGACGATACCGTGATATAAAGGTTCTGTAGCGGTGGTATGGCTAGTGTCATCTTGTGATGATATCCGCTATACAAAGGTTCTAAATGAAAGTCAATCGTTTTTATACTAATAGAACCTTATGAGAGCGGTATGAAAACCAAAAGCTACAAACGGTTTAGCACCAACAGAACCTTATGACAGCGGTATAAAAGCCCAAAGCCACAAACGCTTATCACACCAACAGAACCTTATAAGAGCGGCATAACAACTAAAAGTTGCAAACGGTTCAATGCCAACAGAACCCTATGAGTAAGAAAGAAATCGAGAAATGTTATGCGGAAAGATATAAATAACGAAACCGGTGATGTGTCCTTTCATTTCACCGGGGAGGAAGTAAAGAAATGGAAACTCGGTGCCATGGCGGCCGGGGCGGTGTTTATGCTGGCCCTGGGGACTTCGGTGTATAGTTTGGTTTCCATGAATTCTTTGAAACAGGAAAATGCACTGTACCAGAACCAGCTCCATATGGCCCAGCAGAAGCTAGACGAAATGGCGGATAAAACCCAGACCATTGAAAAATTGTCGGACCAGCTGCAGGATATGATCAAAGCCAATAACAACGGGGCAGCGCAAAATATTTCCCAAGGCGGCACCGGCGGACAGGGCGGTGCGTCTACGGTGCCCGATAAAGCGAGGCAAGTAGCAGCGTCGGACCACAAGAATGTAGAAGCGAGCCAGACAGAAGCCAGCACCCCAGGACAGCTGCTGAGCCAGATGCGGAAACTGGATGCCCGACTGGATTCGCAAATCAAAACCCTGATTGTTCTTCGCGAACAAGTGATGAACCAGACCTACGGCATGCAGGTGCAGATGATGCACACATCTTCCACCACACCGGATATGTGGCCCGTTAAAGGGGAAATCTCCAGTGGGTACGGTTTCAGAAATAGCCCCGGTGGGATTGGTTCTACCTACCATGAAGGCATCGATATCGCTTCTGATTATGGGGTACCCGTAGAAGCCACTGCTTCCGGCACGGTCACCCAGGCCGGCTGGGTCGACGGCTATGGCTACCTGGTGGAAATCAAACACGATGGTGGCATTACCACCCGCTATGGACACAACTCTGCCCTGCTTGTCACTGTAGGACAGCAGGTGGAACAAGGCACCGTGGTGGCTCTGGTAGGAAGCACAGGAAATAGCACAGGCCCTCATTGTCACTACGAAGTTCGTATCAACGGCGATGCGGTGGATCCGGTGTATTTTCTGCCAGGGAACTACTAATTGGGTAGCTGGTGACTCGTGACTAGTAGCTAGTAGCTAGGCCTTAGGGATTAGGAGTTTCCGAGTTCGCTGAAACCATGTTTCACGGGAAACAATGTACGTACAGGTTATTATTCTGCTTTTTCCGATTTTTTAACATAGCATAACAAAAGTGAGCGACAGGTTAAAAAGGGGTATAAAAGGTTATGGGGATACCGTATTCCCGTAACCTTTTATACCCCTTTTACCCTTGTCACTGGTGATGGTAGGAAATGTTTTACAGAAGAAATTTGGAGAATCATAACCTGTATAGTCATGTTTCACGGGAAACGATGTACATATAGGTTATTATTCTACTTCTTCCGATTTTCTAACATAGCATGATAAATGTGAGTGACAGGTTAAAAAGGGGTATAAAGGGTTATGAGAATACCGTATTTCCATAACCTTTTATACCCCTTTTAACCTTGTTACTGGCCATAGTAGGAAATATTTTACAACAGAAGTCAGCAGAATCATAACCCTTATATTCATGTTTCACAGCAGAAATCAGTAGAATAATAACCTTTATCGCCCTGTTTCCCGTGAAACATGCCTCTATCGGAATCAAAATTTCCAGTCACCAGTCACGAGTCACCAGTCACTCAATTCATGCTATAATAAAAGAAAAGCACATGGATAAAGGTTATGATTCTGCTGTTTTCTGGTTTTTACATAGAGGCATGCCGGTTAGAGACAAGGTTATAAAAGGTTAAAAAGGTTATGGGAATACCGTATGTACATAACCTTTTATACCCCTTTTTAACCTTGCCGCTTGCCATAGCAAGATATGTTTCAAACCAGAAATCAGTAGAGTAATAACCCTTATTGAAATGTTTCCCGTGAAACATGAATTTAGCGGACTCGGAGCCTAATCCCAGTCACCAACATACAGGAGGATCCTATGATTACGACTAAAGAGGCAGAGGCATTATTTCTACAGGGCGAATTTGGAAAAAGTTTTGATGCTCTTCGCGTTCTGGCTACAGATGAAAACGACGGGCGGGCGCAGTTTTTGCTCAGTATGTTTTATTTCTATGGCATTTTGGTACCGGAAGACAATGACCAGTTTGGCGAATACATCGACAAGGCTGCCAATGCGGAGGAGCCGTTGGCCTTTCTGTTTCTGATCTTTATGCGAGAGAAGAGCAAGGAGCAGGTGGAGGCCTATCGGGATTTGATGAAAGTGCTTCGGGACATGGCGAAGGAGAACGATGCTTTTGCGATGTATCAGATTGGTATCATGTACGAACGGGGCTTAGGGGTGAAGGCCGATATGGAAAAGGCCCTCGCTTGGTTTGAGAAAGCAGGCAATTTGGGGCTCGCTATGGCCATGGTGGAAGCAGGCAAGTTGTATGGCAATGAGGAGTTGCCTTTTTCCGATGCTCACCAGTCCTATTTATGGTATTTGAAAGGCGCCGGTCTGGGCTATCACGAAGCGGAACTCCATTTGGGTGATTGTTATTATGTGGGCTTCGGTGTGGACGAAGATGTGCAAAAGGCAGAAATTTGTTTCCAGCGGGCGGCGGAACATGGCAGTACGGAAGCCTGTGATGCGTTGGGCACCATGTACATCTTAGGTGATGGAGACGCCCCTGATTTCGATAAGGCCTTGGAATATTTCCAACAGGGGGCTTTGGTGGGCGATGCCAATTGCTGCTATAAGCTGGGGGATTGTTATTTCTATGGCCGCGGTACCCCGGTAGATTTGGACAGTGCCAAGGAATGGTATGAACGGGCTTGGGATTTGGGAAGCGCTGCGGCGGCTGCCTCTTTGGGAATGCTACACATCATTCATTCCACTTCGGAAGACGTGGATGATCAGGCCCGGGACGAAGAGCAGGCGTTGGGATTCCAGTGGGTCCAGAAAGCGGCTGACGCCGGCGACGTGAATGGCATGGCGTACTTGGGAAATTGCTACGCCGAAGGGATTGGTGTGGAGCCTGATGAGGAAAAGGCGAAAACTTACCTGACCGAAGCGGCCAATGAAGGACAGATTGAAGCGATCAGCAAATTGGGCGAATTGGCCCTCCAGGAAGGCAACCATTTCGAAGCGGTGAAACAATTCCGCGAAGCCGCTGACCAGGGCTATCCTCGGGCAGAAAATTTCCTGGGTATCTGCTATGCTGAAGGGCTTGGCGTCCAGAGAAATCTAAGAAGTGCGGAAGAATGGTTCCGCCGGAGCGACGCCCAAGGCGATCCAGACGCGAGGGTGTTGATGAAGGAATACCTGAAAATATAGTGCGTAATGCGTAATGCGTAGTGCGTAATGAAGGTAGCGGCGCATCAAATTAAATAGCGCCGCCAGTTTTATAAAAAATAAAAAAAGGGGTATAGGGGCGCTTCCAAATTTTGTGCGCCCCTTCCACCACTACGCACTTCTCACTACGCACTACGCATTTTTATCGTTTCCCGTGAAACATGACAATTGATAGAAGGAGCAAATTGATATGACAGCGTCAAAGGGTGAAGAATTATTTCTCCAGGGGCAGATCGATGAGGCGTTGCCTGTTCTGGAAAAAGAGGGAGAAAAGGGACAGGGACGGAGTTTGTACCTGTTAGGAACCATATACAGAGAAGGCTATGGTCATGTGGTGGCCAATGAAAAGAAGGCGGTCCACTATTTCCAGGCTGGAAAACAGGCGGGGGAACCGCTTTGTCAAATGGCAATGGCTTATACCGATGATTCGCTGTGGGATATGGCAGGAAATATTCTCCGGCAGGTACTGATGCAGGCCGTGGCCGGCGATGTGCTGGCTATGGATGAAGTGGGCCGGTTTTATTGCGAACCGGGCATGGTAATGAATCCAGAAGAAGGGTTCAAATGGATCACCAAAGGGGCGCTTTTTGAATATTGGCGGGCTCTCTACGATTTGGGCGCTTGCTATGAAGACGCTGGAGATACATCAAAAGCCAAGGCTTGCTACGAAAAGGCCGCTTCGTTTGGGGATAAATACAGCGAATACGCTTTAGGCCAGATGGAAATCGACGAAGCCTTTGAAAATAATGACAAAGACAAATTAGTGAAGGCCATGGAGTGGCTGGAAAAAGCAGTTGCTCACGGCAGCGGAGAAGCGGCAGGCCTGCTGGGGGAATTGTACTTGGATATGAAATACGAAGAAACCGCAGACTATGCAGGTTCCTCTTTGGTAGCGCCCGATGAAACGAAAGCCATGGCCTATCTGAAACAGGCCACCGACCTAGGCGATGAAACCAGCGCACAGCTATTGGCCGGGCTCTACGATGAAAAAGGGGATAAAAAGAAGGCGGAGAAATATTATAAAAAATCCATTCGTTTAGGAAATAACGAAGCCCAAGTTTCCCTGGGGATGTTCTATTTGGAACAGGAACAATACACCGACGCCTTCCGGTATTTGAAAAAAGCGGCTGACCAAGGATTGGACGAAGCCCAATACCTGGTGGCTTGCATGTACGCCAACGGACAGGGAGTGGAACAGAACCACGAAGAAGCCATGGCCTGGATGGAAGAAGCAGCGGACAATGGGAATGAAGAAGCGGAAGAAGCATTGGCGCAGATGAGATAAATGGTGACTAGTGACTGGTGACTCGTGACTGGGCCCGAAATTCGCTACGGTCATGTTTCACGTGAAACAAAGTAATAAAGGGTATTATTCTACTGATTTCTTCTGTGAAACATTTCGTATTATCGCCAGTGACAAGGTTATAAAGGTTAAAAAGGTTATGGGATTAGCGTATATACATAACCTTCTATAACCCTTTTAACCCAGTTACTCACCGTTAGCGTTCCATGTTAGACATAGCATGGAGAGTAGAATAATACCCTTTAAAGTCATGTTTCTCGTGAAACATGACTCTAGCGTTATCAGACATAGAGGAGGAGACTATCTATGCTTACATTAGAGGAAGCAGAAGCGTTATATAAAGCAGGGAAAGCGGACGAAGCCATACAGGCATATAAAAAACTGGCCAAAGAGGGAGATCCGAAGGCTCTGTATGCATTGGCATTTTTGTATTATTATGGGAAAGGCGTGCCGGAAGATAAATCCAAAGGATTGTATTTATGGAAAAAAGCGGCGGCCAAGAAACAGGCCGATGCAGCCATGACGGTGGGATTCTTGTATTCCTTTAGTAAAAACAAGAAGGAACAGAAGGAAGGATTCAACTATACGAAACAGGCGGCAGAGGCGGGAATTCCTACGGCCATGGGCAATCTGGCCAATTGCTATTACTATGGCAAAGGCACCCGAAAGGACAAGCGGCTGGCCAAAGAATGGTACCAAAAAGCGTCGGACCTGGGGATGGATACATCCACCATGCAGCTGGGCGTGATTTATCACGAAGAAGGAAATGATGACAAAGCGTTCGCTCTTTTCCTGAAAGCCGCAGAAAATGGCTACAGCGAAGCCATGGGCTGGGTGGCCGCCTGCTATAACAATGGCTATGGCGTACCAAAGAACCAACAGATCGCCCACACCTGGCTCAAACGGGCCGCCGCCGCAGGAAGCAAAGATGCGAAAGAAGCGTTGCGAGTGGTATTTGGGGAGAGTTTATAATTTGGGTGACTGGTGACTGGTGACTAGTGACTAGTAGCTAGGCCCTAGGGATTAGGAATAATATAGCGGAATCATCGGTAGCGTCATTTCGACCGATGGGATTTGTGCTTGATGATTCTGTCGTGTAGTCCAGTACTATGTTAGACAGAAGTGGAGAAATCT
>ERZ808242.793-NODE-793-length-21084-cov-5.072376_pt1 | contig 21084 bp, 19 predicted proteins | sample MGYA00521244_ERZ808242 | MGnify/ENA primary metagenome ERZ808242 (study PRJEB31516, sample SAMN03275573) | gut metagenome | biome: mammalia-associated habitat; material: feces | host: Papio cynocephalus | place: Kenya | collected 2012-07-27 ... | reverse complement strand
TTGTTTTCGACCCGTCCGACGATTTTATAGACGAAAAGCGCAGACTTGCCTATATTTCAACCGATCTTGATATTGATTCTTATGACTGCTCGCGCGATGCATTCTTAGGAAGATACCGCGACGAATCAAACCCGATAGCCGTTGAAAACGGGCACTGCTCAAATTCAAAAATAAATGCGGATAATGCCTGCGGCAGCTTCTGCTGTAATTTAAAGCTTAAGGCAGGAGAGGAAAAGGAATTCGTTTTCTCTGTAGGAAATGCCGAAAGCCTTGAAGAAATAAAGGCGCAATCCGCCGCGGCGGCTGATAAGAATTTAAGAGAAAATCAGCTGAATGCGCTTAAGGAATTCTGGCTTGATAACAGCTCAAGGCTTGTCGCGAACACGCCCGACGAGGCTATGAATACCATGCTTAATATCTGGCACCCCTATCAGTGCAGAATGACATTTAACTGGTCGAGATTTATTTCCTATTATGAAAGAGGACTTGACCGCGGCTGGGGCTTCAGGGACAGCATGCAGGATGTTTTGGGAATTATGCACATTGTTCCCGAAGAAGCAAAGCAGAGAATTAAAACCCTGCTTTCAATTCAGTTCTCCGAGGGCTGCTGCAAGGCGGTTTATTACCCCGGAACAGGTGAATCCTCGGGCGGCGGCAGGTCGGACGATCAGCTTTGGTCAATCTTTTCTGTCTGCACATATATAAAAGAGACTGGCGATTACGCATTCTTAGACGAAACCGTTCCCTATACCGATAAGGGCGAGGCTACCGTATTCGAGCACCTTAAGGCAGGAATGGAGTTCACGAGAAGAACTGTAGGCGAGCACGGAGTTCCGCTGTTTTTGCACTGCGACTGGAACGACAGCATAAAAAATATTTCCGCAAGAAAGAAAAAGGCGGAGACCTCTTTCGTATTCTTCCAAGCAGGCCATGCGGCTTATGAGCTTATAAAGCTTTTTGAGCATACAGGCGATAAGGAAAAGCTTGACTGGGCAAAGGATTATTATGATTGGTGCAAGAGTATTTATCCCGTGCTTTGGGACGGAAAATGGTTCCTGCGCGGCTTTACCGACGACGGCGAGAAATTCGGCACCGATGAGGACGAATACAATAAAATCTTCTTAAACCCGCAGTCTTGGGCGGTACTTAGCAGACTTCCCTCTAAAGAACAGGGCGACAGCGCCTTTGAGAATGTCGAAAGCAGACTTTTCTGCGACCTCGGTGTTTGCTCGCATGCACCTGCCTCAACGGGTATAAATTATGAGAAAAAGTGGTACTTCGGAGCGAAAGCAGGAGTCAGGGAAAACGGCGGAGTGTTCTTCCATGCAAGCACTTGGGCGATTATTGCCGAAACACTGCTTAAGAGAAACGAAGAGGCATATTCGCTTTATCACCGCGAGCTGCCGACCGTCAGAAACGACAGGGCGGATCAGTGCATGGTTGAGCCTTATGTTTATTCCTCTTCAATGATCGGCCCCGCTCATGAAAGATACGGCGCGGGCGTAGGCTCATGGCTTTCGGGAACCGCTTCTTGGATGTATCTTGCGGCGTCTCAGTATATCTTAGGCTTCAGACCCGATTATGACGGGGTTATTATCGACCCCTGCGTACCCTTTGAGTGGGACGGATTTTCTTATACGAGAATTTACCGCGGCATTAAATGCGAGGTTTCTTCTCCTAAGCTTCCTAAGGTCGGAGCAGAAGCGAAAGCCTTAGTTGTCGACGGCGAGGAGATAAACGGCACATTCATTCCGTTTGATAAGCTTTCGGGCAAAAAGAGCGTTAAGATAGAAATAAAATATTAAGTTTTTTCGGAGATTTTATAATGGAGTTTAAAAAATTTAAAAATATCGAATATATCGAAAAAAAGCCTCTTTGCTATAGCGGCAAAATGCCTACGCTTATTTATCTTCACGGCGCGGGCACAAGGTTTGGAACCTTAGAAAATTTAAGCAAAAACCAGTTTTATGAGGATTATTGTGTTTTCTCTAAGGACGAATCGGATTTCCTTTGCTTTACGCCCTTATGTAATGCAAATTCATGGTTTGATATTTTCGAGCAGCTGAAGGAATTTGTAAAGGAAATCGTTAACAGAGACGATGTCGATAAAGACAGAGTATATTTAACAGGCTCAAGCATGGGCGGCTACGGCTGCTGGCAGCTTGCGATGAGCATGCCCGATACCTTTGCGGCTATTGTTCCTATTTGCGGCGGCGGAATGTACTGGAATGTCTGGGAGCTTCATAAAACCTATGTTTGGGCATTTCACGGAAAATGCGATACGGTCGTTTTTCCCGAGGAAAGCGTTAAAATGGTAAACGCGATAAATTCTCAGGAAAACAATCTTACCGCTAAGCTTACTTTGCTTGACGGCGTGGCTCACGATTCGTGGATAACCGCGCTTTCCTCAAAAGAGGTTTATGACTGGCTTTTAAGCAAGAAAAAAATAAGGGACGGCGCTAAAACTTCGGACGCTTTTGCGGACAGCGAAAAATTCGGCTGAGGGTGAATTTATGAAATGCGATATCTAAAATAAACAGATTGGAGATAAATTATGGCAAAGGAAGCAATTAAGTATTACGGGGTAGACCCTTGGAAAATCACCGAAACGGGCTTCAATCCCGAAAGAGGAAGAGTTTCCGAAAGTATTTTTTCGCTCGGAAACGAGTACATGGGAACAAGAGGTTATTTTGACGAGGTCTATTCGGGCGATAGCTTGAAGGGCAGTTATTTCAACGGCGTATGGGAAGAAAAGCCGATAACCTATTTCGAGCATTTTAAGGGACTTTCCGAGCGTTGTTGCTTTATGATAAACGCAAATAACTGGATTTATACAAGAATTTTCGCAAACGGCGAGGAGCTTGACCTCGCTAAATGCAAGGTCGAGGATTTTTACCGCGAGCTTGATATGAAGCGCGGAATTGTTACAAGAACCTTTAAATGGAACGGACTGAAATTCACCTTCGAAAGATTTATTTCGATGACCGCGCGCGAAATTGCGGCGCAGAAGATAGAAATTGAGTCTTTAGGCTTCGAGGGCGAAATAAAGATAGTCGCAGGCTCTGATTTCACACCCTTCCACGAGGAGGAAAACCGCAATTTCTGGCATGAGGTATATAAGGCGGACGGCGTTATAGCCGCCTGCACCGAGTCGAGCGGACAGCGCGTTTATTCCGAATTCAAGGCTAATATGACCCCCGACCGCTATTTTACAGAGGAAAAGAAATCCTGCGCCGAGTACAGCTTTAAGCTTTCAAAGAATGAACGCAAGGTTTTTGAAAGACTGAGCGTTAATATAACCGAAAAGGATAAATCCGTTTCGGACGATGACTTTATAAGCAAAAGTGCGGCTAAAGCGAGCAAGCTTTTTGCAAGAGGATATGACGAATATAAGGCTGACCACGAAAAATTCTGGGCAAATGTCTGGAATAAGCTTGATATCGTGATTGACGGGGACGAGGAAAATCAGCAGGGCGTAAGATTTTGCATATTCAGCCTTCATCAGACCTATCACGGCGAGGACGGATCACTGAATATCGGCGCAAAGGGTCTTACCGGCGAAAAATATTCCGGCTGGACCTTCTGGGACACGGAAACCTACTGCCTGCCGTTTTATATGTTCAATAACCCTCAGGCGGCAAAAAATCTTATTATGTACCGCTACAACACCTTAAAGCAGGCTCAGGACAGAGCCGTAGAGCAGGATACTAAAGGCGCATGCTTCCCGATGGTTACTATTGACGGTACCGAGAGCTGCGGCGTTTGGCAGCACGGAAATCTTGAAATCCATGTGTCAGCGGCGGTTGCCTATGCGGTATGGCATTATGTAACAAATTTAAAGGATAAGGAATTCCTTTATAAATACGGCGTTAAGCTCCTCGTAGAGGTAAGCCGTTATTTCGCTTCGCGCGGCGGCTTCAGCCCTGTTACCGGTGAATACGGTCTTTACGGCGTTATGGGACCCGACGAGTTCCACATGATGGTCAACAACAATACATATACCAATTATATGGTTAAAAAGATGTTTGACTACACGGTTGATGTTATCGGCGAAATGAAAAAGGTTTGCCCCGAGAACATTCCCGCTTTAGAGGACGGCGAGCTTGAGGACTGGAAAATGAAAGCCGATAAAATGCGTATCAATTATAATGATGATACAAAGCTTTTCGAACAGCATGACGGCTATTTCGATCTTCCCCATATTGATGTTAATTCCATTTCTCCCGACCGTGTTCCGATATATAAATACTGGGCTTATGACAGCATTTTCAGAGTAAATATGTTAAAACAGCCCGATGTAGTTTTAATGCTTTTCTTCTTCTCAAAGGATTTCACATTAGAGCAGAAGGCGGCAAACTATGATTTCTATGAAGCACGCTGTTTCCATGAAAGCTCTCTTTCGCCGTCGATTCATTCGATTATCGCGGCTGAAATCGGAAAGGCGGATCAGGCTTATGAGTATGCTAAATATGCAAGCCGTCTCGACCTTGACGATTATAACCGCAACACCCATCAGGGACTCCATGTCACCTCTGCCGCCGCCGCTTGGATGAATATTGTTTACGGCTTCGGCGGAATGAGAACGGACGACGATATGCTCTTCTTTAAGCCCACTCTGCCCGAAAAATGGAAAGGCTATCAGTTCAAAATTCTCTACAGGGAAAAGGTGCTTACGGTCGATATAAGAAACGGCAGGGCAAAATTTGTTCTTGACGGTGATGCAGAGCCGATAAATATCTGCGGAAAAGTATATAATGTAGGAAAAGAGGGCGTTGAAGTTGAAATATAAAGCAGTTATATTTGATTTGGACGGTGTAATTGTCTGCACCGATGAATGCCATTATAAGGGCTGGAAAAAGCTTGCCGATGAGGAGGGTATTTATTTCGACCGCGAAATAAATCAGAGGCTCAGAGGCGTCAGCCGAATGGAGAGCCTTGAAATCGTGCTTGAAAAGGCAAATAAGGCTTATACCGCTGAGGAAAAGGCTGAAATGGCAGAAAGAAAAAATAATTTCTACCGCGAGTATATCAAGGATTTAACTCCTGCCGATGTTCTTCCGGGAGTTATGGATTTTTGCGAAAAATTAAGAGCGCAGGGCGTTAAGCTTGCTATAGGCTCTTCAAGCAAAAACACCCCCGCAATTCTTAAGGGAATAGGACTTGACACTTATTTTGACGCGGTTGCCGACGGCAATCAGATTACAAAGAGCAAGCCCGATCCCGAGGTATTCTTGCTTGCGGCAAAGCTTGTAGGAATTGCTCCTGCCGACTGTATGGTCGTTGAGGACGCCGAAGCAGGCGTTGAAGCGGCAATTGCAGGCGGAATGGATGTTTTAGGCCTCGGAAAAGCGGTCGAAAATTCGAACGCTACCTATAAGGCTTCGGGACTTAATACATTTGATATCTCAAATCTCGCCTGATTTTCAGATTTTTTGTACGGCGTAAAGTAAGGCTCCCCTCTGTATTGACGAATGTCAATACAGAGGGGTATTTTGCCTCCCTTGCCCTAAAGGGAGGGGGACCGCGCCATAGCGCGGTGGAGGGATTTTTCTTTTGATAATACTCAAATATCAAAAGAAATATTCTGTATTTTCAGTTTAAAATCTTTAGTATATCCCCCTGTCAAAGCTATTCGCTTTGACATCCCCCTAAAGGCTAAGGGGGACACTTAGATGTATGCCTTACGGCACGAAATTAAATATAAAAAAGAGGTATCGGTTAATTCCGATACCTATTTTTTGAAGCTCCGATTTTATTCTTTAGCTTTAATTCCCTTTTCATTATAGCAAAGCTTTAAAAGCACCGGCGTTACAAGCGCACAGACAACGACTGTAAGAACTATAGCGGGAAGAAGCTTTTCGTCAATATATCCCGCGCTCAGTCCCTTTTGAGCTACCATCAGCGCAACCTCGCCTCTTGCGACCATTCCGACTCCTACCTTAAGCGAATCCTTGCTGTTCATTCTGCAAATTCTTGCCGCCGCTCCGCAGCCGATTATCTTTGCCGCAACCGCGGTTACGATAAGGGCTAGCGAGAAGAAAAGAACATCCGCGGTGATTTCTCTTAAATTTGTTTTAAGACCTATGCTTGCAAAGAAAACAGGGGAGAAGAAAAGGTATGAAGCTACATTTATCTTTTTTGCGACATAGGGTCTCATATCCGTAAGGTTGCAGAGAATTACGCCTGCGAAATATGCGCCCGTGATATCCGCGACGCCGAAGAATTTTTCCGCGCAAAATGCCATGAGCAGGCAAAAAGCAAGCGCCCAAATCGCAATTCTGCGGTGGTGGGAATGGTTGATTGAAAGCATTTTAAAGAGCCTGTAAACGATAAAGCCGACGACACCCGTAAATACGAAAAACAAAAGAATTTTTATAACTACCTTTATCGGGCTTTCATCGGAGCCGCCGAGCCCCGTTAAAATGCTTAAAACAACTATTCCTATAATATCGTCTATAATAGCGGCGGATAAAAGCGCCGTTCCGACCTTGCTTTTAAGCTTGCCCATTTCGTTTAAGGTTTCTACGGTGATACTGACCGAGGTCGCCGCAAATACAACGCCGATAAACGCGGCTTTCATCATGGTATTAAAATCGTATTTATCCGCAAAGAAAAGAAGGTATGCCCCTCCGCACATTAAAATCGGCACCGCAACGCCCATTGCCGCAATCAGGCACGCGGCAGGACCGGTATGCTTTAATTCCTCAAGGTCGGTATCAATACCCGCTAAGAACATAAGCATTATAACGCCGATTTCAGAAATTTTTATAAGGAAATCATTCTGGTCTATAAAGCCTAAAACGCTCGGCCCTAATATAACGCCTGCTATAAGCGCACCGACAACCTGCGGAAGATGTACCTTAGCGGTAATAACCCCGAACAGCTTTGTAAAAATTAAAATTAGCGCCAAAAACAGCAAAAACTGATATTTTTCCATATATATCTCCCCATAAAATTACGGCACCTGCCTTTATTAAAGGCAAGTGCCGCTTGTCTTCGGATATAATTATACCGCATATCCGAAATTTTTCAACTGTTTTTTACTTAATTTCGGGAAGCCCCGCAACGGATGAAAGCAAGGATAAAAGTCCTGCAACCGCCGAAGCGCTCAGCACCAGCTTCCAGTTTACCTCGCATATCATTGCGGATGTTCCTATAGTCGCTATTGCGGTCTGCGCGGTGGTTTTGACCGCTCTGACAGCCGCGGCCTTAAGCCACTTTAAAAATTTTTCTTTCATTTTTATTTCTCCTTTTTTAAGACACGGCGGAAACTAACCGAGCCTGCGGTTAACCTCTGCCTGAACGGCGTTATAATCGTAGCCTGCGGCGGTAAGACGGTTAATTCTGTCCTGACCGTTGCCCCAGTCTCCCCTGATAACCTCGGTTGCAATTTCCGAAACGGATTTAAGCGCCGGCTTATTTCCGCTTAAAAGCTCGTCAACCCTTGCCTGAACGGCGTTATAGTCATAGCCTGCGGCGGTAAGACGGTTAACCCTGTCCTGACCGTTGCCCCAGTCTCCTCTTATAACCTCGTGCGCCAAAACGTCTACCGATTTTGTTTCGTTGCTGACAGGTGCCGAAGCAGGCTTTGCTATAGGAAGGTCGGCATTTATAAACGGCGTCGGGTCAATTCTTGAAGAGCCCCTTATAACTTCGAAATGAAGATGTGCGCCGTAGGCGTTTCCCGAATCGCCCATATAGCCGATTATCGCGCCCTGAGAAACGCTGTCCCCGAGCTTAACATCAACGCTCGCAAGATGTGCGTAAAGCGTAAAATAGCCGCCGTCATGCTGTAATTTAACGCAGTTTCCGTAAGATGCGTTTCCCTTAGAGCCCTTGTTGTTTTTAAAACCCGTCTGGCAGAAAACGACCTTGCCCGCGGTGTGCGCCGTGATATGGTCGGTCATAGACGGCGCTTTTACTACATCGACCGCCGTATGAGCGGACGAATATCCTTGTGTTATCCGGCATTCGCCGGTTTTTAAAATTCTTGACATAATGTTCTCCTCCCGTTATATACTATGATTTACAGTGCGAGTTGCATCTGCATATCGTCCCCGTTTTCCGTTTCCTCTTCGCCGTCGGTATCTGGAACGGACTCATAGAAAGCGTTTTTAGCCGTCTCGCTGAGCCAGCCGAAGCGCTGGGAGTCTTCAATGAGAATGATTGCGTAATCAAGAGAATATTCTCCCGATTTAACGCAGTTTAAAAACGCGGCGATAACTCTTTTTTCTCTTTTTGTCATGACTTTTTTCTTCTTTCTTAATTTATTTTACTGCAACCTTTTTTAAGTCTTAATTTCTTATCTGCGACTTTCACCGACAAAAAAACACGGACTGTTTTTTAAAACAGTCCGTGCCGTATAACTATATTAAATGAATTTATTCTTCCATTTTTTTAATCTGCCTAATATCCTCGCCGATAAATTTTTTGGCGGTATAATTTCCGATAAGGCGCGAGGAGATACGGGCGGTATATCTCGTTTCGATTTCTTTCATGGTTAAATTCGTGCTTATAATCGTCGGTCTTTTTGCGAGAAGTCTTGTATTTATTACATTATAAATACATGTAAGGATAAACGGAGATAAAAATTCGCTCCCTAAATCGTCGATAACAAGCAAATCGCTTGAAACCGCCGCCTCATAGCTCTGGTTGCTCTTGTTCGAAAAATGGTCGTTTTCCATTGCGGAAAAAAGATTGTAAGAAGAGCCGTAAATAACATCATAGCCTTTTTTAATAAGCTCCGAAACGATTGCAAGCGACAGGTGGGTTTTTCCGAGTCCTGCATCGCCCATGAATAAAAGATTTTGCGCGGTTTTAACATCAAAGCTTTGTACATAATTCCTGCAAAGCTCCAAAAGGTTCGTCATTCGCTTTCTCGGGCTCTGTCCTCCCTGTTCCTCTGGATAATATGAAAGCTTGAAATTTTCAAATCCGCTTTCATTAACGGGCAACTCGCTTGAAAGTTCTCGGAGCATTATCTTTTTTGCCTCGGATTTTATGCAGGAGCAAATTTTGCCGTTTATATAGCCTGTATCATGGCATTTTTCGCAATCGTATTCTATAGGCTTAATGCCGCTTTGCTTTAAAATTTCCGCTTTTTTTGCCGTTAGGCGCTCTATTTCGGATTTTAACTTAAGAAGACTTTCATTATCCCCGCTTATTGCACACATTGCAAGCTTTGAGCCTAAGGCAGAAATTTGCATATCGGTATTTTTGTATTCGGGATTTTTGATTTTGAGCTCTTCGATAGCCCTTTCAAATAAAGCCTTTTTCATATCAAGCTTTTTCTTTTGCTTTGAAAAAGCCTCTTCAAAGCAAAGCTGTCTGTTAAGCATATTTTTTCTCCTTTATTCGTCGCTGTCGAGCATTTTTTCGAATGCGTTTAAGTCGTAAGCCGCAAAGCCTTTTTTATCGGCTTTTCCTGCAGGGGAAGTCTCTTTTATATCCTCGGCGGTCTTAAAGCCCTTTTTGTGCCAGCTTTCAAGAATTTTTCCGATATATGCAAATGAAATCTTTGCGTTTTTATCAATACATTTGTTGTAAGCCTCGGTAAGAAGCGAATTATCAAGCTTCCATTCGTTTAGCCAAAGGTCGGCAAAGTAAAGCTCCTTTTCGCTCGGCTTTCTTCTTTCCATTCCGAAAAGCTTGAATACCGCATTAACCGATATTTCCCTTTTGGCGTCCTCTGAAATCTGCCTTTCGGCATCGGCAATCGTTTCAATACCTAAATCAAGCCATTTTGCCGCGGTTTTTTCGATAAATCCGATATTAAGCTTTTTACAGCTCGCCGCATATTCGAGCAACATTAAAATAAGCGAAACATTCATTCCCTTATCGTCATAAAGCCAAACTAAGGTCTGCGTTTCGTTCGTTTTTAAATTTCTTCCGAATTTAAGCTGTGCTTCGCGCAGAAGCATCATTATTTTCGGGTCCTCGTTGCCGCGGCGCGCCACATCCTCTCTTGTGGGCTTTGTCTGAGCGATAACGGTTTTTTTTACGCTTTCATCGCTTTCTTTAATGTCCTTGACCGTTATAATATTCTTTTGAGCCCAAAAAATCAAGGCGTCCTCAATTTCGCTTTCGGGCAGATTTAAAAACTGCGAAATTTCAGAGGATTTAAGCGGAGCCGCGAAATTCCTCATGACCGCAAGCAGGACCTTTAGCTGAATTTCGGTCGCAAGCTTTAAATATTTATCCGCAACATCGCTCGGAATCGGAAACGAGCCCGAAAAGCAAGAGGGATTTATTATGTAATCCATTTTTATCACCGAATTTAGTTTTCTACATATTGATTTTAGCACAACGGCAACTTCTTGTAAACAATTTTTGCGTTTTAAGGGTTTAAAAATGTAATTTTTTGAAATTTCCTCTTGATTTTAAGGAAGAAGTGTGGTATTATACTATGGCACGATAATTTGTGCTTAAAAAATTTAATCTTTGCGCCGGTAGCTCAGCTGGATAGAGCGTCTGGCTACGGACCAGAAGGTCGGGAGTTCGAATCTTCTCCGGCGCGCCACTTAAAAGGGTCGCATGCTTTTAGGTATGTGACCCTTTTGAGTTACTGATTAACAAGAAGATTCGAACAGGACGGTTTTGACATCTGTCAAAATTCGGACCTTCCTGTGGACGGTCCGAAAGTCCGCGTGCGTGTCGGCCGCACGGCAGTGCGCCGAGCGAATCTTCTCCGGCGCGCCACTTAAAAGGGTCGCATGCATTTAGGCATGCGGCCCTTTTAAGTGTATTATTCATTCTTAATTTTTAAGTATTAAGTATTCATTAAAAATGAACACTTAAAAAGTGATGATACAATAAATAAGGCTCTTTCGTAAAAGTTGATGTGCCACTAAAGTCAGGTTTTTCGTTTCTGATGGCTGCTGCGATATTGAGCTGATATTGAATTGGACTCATACGCCCAAGGTTCTCTTTGATTTTTTTCGTTGTAATAATTTAAAATAATCCGAAATGACAAAAGCCGTTTTATTTGTCAAGACAGTAATTTATTAAAAGCTCTATCATTTTATAGTCCTTGTCGCTCAGCCTTGAAAAGCTTTCGGCAAAGGATTTCATATCCTTGTCAATAATTTCGCCCTTTAAAATGTAATCGGTGCTGACATTTAGAATATCGCTGATTTTAATAAGATTTTCGATTTTAATGGCTTTGTTGCCTCTCTCTAAATTTGAAATCATCTGTACCGAAACATTCATTTTTTCCGCAAGCGCTTCCTGTGTCAACCCCAAATGCTTTCTTCTTTTTGAAATTCTGTTTCCTATTTCAATCAAATCGGTATTCGGCATATTTTCACCTCTTTATGAGCCTATAAATATATTATATGTATTTTCAGGTTAATTTTAATAATCTATAGATTGACAAACTTAATCTATAGGTGTATAATATTTGCGGCAAAGTATCTTAAATTTTAATAAAAAGGGGTGAAAAAGAGGCTATTATATTATTGGTTCAGCAGGTAATATGAGAAAAAGCTTGTAAAGCATCTTAATATCTGCATAAATGCTTTTGGCTTTGTTTGTATTGCCTAAACCATGTAACAAATACTGTTGAAAATTAAGGAGTTAAAAAATGAAAAAGATAGTATCATGTATTATCGCGGTCTTGGTGCTTGCAGGTGCGGCATTTTACACCGCTGCGGCTAATAAAACCGAAGAAAACTTATGCAGAAAATTTGATGATGAGTTAAGCGCAATTTATTACTGGGGCGGAGATTTCTCCGAAAGGGATATTTCAAACCTTGCTTATTATACTGCAGACCAATATATCGACAATGAAACCGATTATGAGTTTTATGAATATGATGATGAAAAGGACGAATATTATCCCAGCGACGATTACGGTCACTACATTAAAGTAAAAGCCGATAAGTTTGAAGAAACAATCAAAAAATGCTTTAATTATAAAGGTGATTATGAAAAAGAGGATATCGGCTATTATAATGCGGATGGAAATTATTATATCGTCCTTTGGGACCGCGGTGTCGGCGGCGGTGCCGGTTATATCTTTGCCGGATATATTAAAACCGCTTCGGGATATAAGGCATATCTTAAGGGTGTAAACGAAGACGGCTCCGACCTTAAAGCGGACGAAGACCCCTATTATGCCGAATTCGATATCGAATATAACGGCGGATATTTAAAGGTAAACGATTTTAAAACCGTTAACGCGGTTATGCCCGAAATCAGCGGACTTATTACCTATCCCGATGTTAGTTATTCAGTTCCCGACGGAATAACCGTTGACGGCGACGATTGCTTTGAGGCAGGCACTGAGGTAACTGTTTGGGCGTCTTCAGAGGGAGATTATGCTTATGACTGTGCAAAGGTTGCCCTAAAGGATACCGCGGTTGACGGAAAAATCACTGTTTTTGATATCTATGCATACAAGCGTTTTGATTATACCGATGTACAGCCTACAAAAGCTGTTAAAATAACCTTTGATATTCCTCAGGGACTTTCAGCCGATAATCTTAAAATGTTCTACATTTCTGATGACGGCAAAACGGAAGAAATCAAAATAACCGTTGATAAAGCTAATAATAAGGTAACGGCAGAGCTTAATCACTTCTCGGTTTATGCTTTCTGTAATGTTAAGAGCAACACCGTAAACGGCGGAACAAATAATAATACTGCCGGCTCAAACACAGAGCTTAAATCACCTAAAACAGGATATAATACAGGTCTTTTGGCTGTTTTAATGCTCGCGTCACTTTCTGTCCTTTCCGTTTCGGTAATTAAATTTTCTAAAGAGGCTTAATTAAGGCTACACTATAAAGGCAGAAATTTGATTTAGATTTAATTTTCGTGCCGTAAGGCACACAACTAAGAGTCCCCCTTGCCCTAAAGGGGGATGTCAAGGCAAATAGCCTTGACAGGGGGATATGCTAAAGATTATAAAGTGAAAACACAGAATATTTCTTTTAATATTTGTGTAAAATCAAAGAAAAAATCCCTTCACCGCGTGACCGCGGTCCGCCCTCCCTTTAGGCAAGGGAGGCAAAATACCCCTCAGCCGCGCACAAGGCGCGCCGACGCTTTTCCTCCGGAAGACGGGAACCCTTTTGTCTGCTGTCGCAGACATTTCCCCTAACAGGGGAATCACCTCTATTTCGCACACGCGAAAAGAAGGGAGCCTTGTTTTAGTTTCAGCAGAAACCCAAGCTTCCCCTTTAGACGAAAGGGGAAGTGGGTCAGCCTAAAAAGCTGAGCCGATAGGGTTTGGTTATATTATGTGCCGAAAGGCACACTTTGGGCTAATGTCTAAAATCTAATGTCTAATATCTAACATCACACAGCAAGAAAACGGCTGCGGATATTTCCGCAGCCGAATTTTTTATGTCATTTATATGTAAATGTTTAACATTATTCAATTTTAGTTTTCCGAAAATTTAATTGTACATTGGACCCACCCGTTCTGTTTATTTGATTTGACACATTCTTTTTAACAGAATCATTTTAATCACCTTAAGTTTTCGGTATTTTTTTGGTTTACAGGGTTAATTACCCATCGGACTCAATCCTTTCGAAATTTTGCGGGGTTTAAGCTGAACTCTTCTTTGGACTCACCTCTTTCTTTTTTCTGTCTTTATTATAATGCACAATTCATCATTTGTCAAGTATTTTTTAAAAACTTTTGTAAAAAATATTTAAAACGGATTAAAAGGGTGTTTTTTCTCCTGCTGAGGCTCGGTTACTCTTGACTAAACGGGAAATATATATTAAAATGTAGTTACAAAATAAAAAGCAGGAGACTAAGCTATGAGTGAAGATATAAAAAAGGAAGATTACGATCCGGATATAATTACCCTTTCCGATGATGACGGCAAAGAGTACACCTTTGAGGTATTAGATGTCTTAGAGGATGACGACAACCGTTATCTCGCGCTTCTTCCCACCTTTGAGGACCCGAAGAAAATGCTTGAGGATTCGGGCGAGCTTGTTATCGTCAAGGTAATGGAAGAGGACGGAGAAGAGTATTTTTGCGAAATCGAGGACGATGATGAATACGAAACCGTTGCGGACGCATTTGTCGACCGTCTTGAAGACTTTTTCGAAATAGACGAAAAATAAAATCAGTTTATTTCCTGCCCTGTTCGCGAATCGATGCTGTTATAACCCTACAAGCTTTATTAAAGGAGTCACGCTTAGGGCGGCAGGCTTGCAGACCTCCCGCGGCGGTGCCGAGTTCGGAAGAAGGGAGCACGAAACCGTCCGGCAGACATCCACCTGATTTTTTTCAGGTTATTAAAAGCCGTTACGGCAGGGCGGGATTTTTTAAAAGGAGTTATCTTTATGAAAAAATCCGTTAAAATTATTCTTATTGTTGTCGGAGTCATTGCGCTTCTTGCGCTGATTATCGGCGGAACTTACAACGGTCTTTATTCAAAGCAGCAAAAGGTTGAAAAGGCGCAGTCCGATATTTCGACTCAGCTTCAGCGCAGGGCCGACCTTATTCCAAACTTTGTTTCCTCTGTAAAAGGCTATACAAAATATGAGGGCGAAACCTATAAGGCCGTAACCGAGGCAAGGGCGTCGGTAGGCAGTGCAAAGACAGCCGAACAGCAGGCTGACGCGCATAACGAGCTTAACCGTGCCATTGATGTATGGGTAAACGCGGTAACCGAGAGCTATCCCGAGCTTAAGGCAGACACCCAGTTTACCGCTTTGCAGGATGAGCTTGCAGGCACCGAAAACAGAATTGCTACAGCCAGAAAGGATTATAACGACGCCGTAGAAAAGTATAATTCTTCCGTCGGAAAATTCCCTAAGAATATTATCGCTTCAATGTTCGGATTTGAAAAAGCCGATTATTTTGAAAGCTCGGCTGACGCGTCAAGCGTTCCGCAGGTAAGCTTTGACTGATGAAAATAAGATTTAAAAGATTTTTAAGTCTCTTTGCGGTTATAATTCTTATATTGGTATCGCTTTGCGGCTGCAGTATCGAAGACGACGGATATCCGAAGGCGACGAGCGACTTTTTCGTTAACGATTTTGCGGGCGTTCTTTCGGACCAGACCAAAAGCGAGATAATGTCGCGCTCGGCGGCTTTGAGCGAAAATGAAAAGGTCAAGGCGCAGGCGGTTGTGGTAACCGTTAAGGATACGGGCGGCGAGGATATCGGCGATTATGCGCTTAATCTCGGAAGAGAGTGGGGCGTAGGAGACAAGGACAAAAACAACGGCGTTGTTATTCTTCTTGCTACCGAGCAGAGGGAAATTCAGATAAGCGTGGGCTACGGGCTCGAGGGCGCAATTCCAGACAGCAAGGCAGGCAGAATAATTGATACTTACGGTCTGCCTTATCTTAAGGAAAATAAGTTTGACGCAGGCGTTCTTGAAATCTACCGCAGTGTTATAAATGAAATCTGCATTGAATACGGGCTTGAATATGACGAAAGTTATACCCCGATTGATATGCTCGGGTCATCGGCGGACGATGAAGAGGTAACCGCTAAGGATGTTGCGGTTTCGTGGATAATTTTAATTGCCGTAATCGTTGTTTTATCGCTGATTTTCAGAGGAAGAGGAATGTTTTTCTTCTTCGGCGGACCGAGGGGCGGCGGCTTCGGAGGATTTTCCTCGGGAGGCTCGCGCGGAGGATTTTCGGGCGGCGGTTTCTCAGGCGGAGGCGGCTCTTTCGGCGGCGGAGGAGCAGGCAGAGGATTTTAATTTAAAAAAATTAAAAAAAGTTGTTGACAAACCGATTTAAGTATGCTATAATCTTTTTGTTGTCCGATAAGGGCAACAAAATAGTTGGTGTTAATTGCGGTGAGGGTCCACCTGTTCCCATTCCGAACACAGAAGTTAAGCTCACTTGCGCTGAAGATACTTGGCGGGCAGCTGCCCGGGAAAATAAGTAGATGCCAACATTCAAAGACCTGATGAAAATTCATCAGGTCTTTTTTGAATTTATAAGCTTTCAAGCTCGGCGTGGGTTTTCGGCAGTCCCTGCGCAATATGAGGGAATTCGTTGTCCGAATCCGAGGTCGGCTGAATGTTATAGGTGCCGTATTTGTTCAGCAGATCGAAAACATCGTGCGGCTGACCGTGCACCGCCGTTGAAGAAGGCGTGAGCCTTATTTTCTTATTGTGTTTGTGTTTCATTTTTTCACCCCTGATTATTGTTCCCCTTTTAAATTTATAATTTTAGGGAATTTGCTCCAAAGGAGGAAATAAAAAATGTCCGAAAATTATCAGCTTGCGCTCGATAAAGAAATCGAAAGCATTTTAAAATCGGGCTTAGTTCCGTCGCTGTTGCTCCATAGCTGCTGCGCGCCCTGTTCAAGCTATGTTCTTGAATATTTAAGCGAGTATTTTAATATAACCGTTTTTTATTATAACCCGAATATTTCATCAGTTGAGGAATTTAATAAGCGTGCGGGGGAGCAAAAAAGGCTTATAAATGAAATGAGCTTTAAAAATCCCGTTAAGCTTAAAATCTGCGAATATGATAAAGAGGATTTTTCAGAAATTGAGGCTTTGAGAAAAAATGACCGCGAGGGCGGAAATGCGTGCGAAAAATGCTATCGGTTAAGGCTTGAAAAATCAGCCATATATGCTAAGGATAATAATTTCGATTATTTCACAACAACTCTTTCCATTTCGCCTCTTAAAAGCTCCGAAAAGCTAAACGCTATCGGAAAAGAGCTTGCGGCAGAATACGGTGTGAAATATCTGTTTTCGGATTTTAAGAAGAAAAACGGCTTTAAAAGGTCGACAGAGCTTTCAAAACAGTTAGGACTTTACCGCCAAAACTATTGCGGCTGCTTTTTTTCAAAAAAAGAAGCCGAAATAAGAGAAAAAAACCGCAGTTCGCTTTGACATAATCATTGCGGTATGTTATAATTAAAGCAGTATTGTAAATTTAAAAATATCGGAGGAATTTTAAGTGCTGGATATCAGATTTATTTGCGAAAATCCGCAGATCGTAAAGGATAATATCAAGAAAAAATTCGAGGATAATAAGCTTCCCCTTGTAGACGAGGTTATTTCTCTTTATAAGGAAAAGTGCGACGCAAACAGCAGGGCTAACGAGCTCAGAGCAAACAGAAATAAAATAAGCCGTCAGATAGGCGTTTTAATGGCTCAGGGCAAGAAGGACGAGGCAGAGGAAACCAAAAAGCTTGTTTCGGAGCAGGCGGAGGAATTAAAGGCTCTTGAGAAAAAGGAAGAGGAGCTTGATATAAAGGTCCGCGAAATTCAAATGAAAATTCCGAATATTGTTGACGAAAGCGTTCCTGTAGGTAAGGACGACAGCGAAAACAAAGAGGTAAAGCAGTTCGGCGAGCAGACAAATCCCGACTTTGAAATCCCTTATCACACCGATATAATGGCACTGTTCAACGGAATAGATAAAGAGGCGGCAGGCCGTGTTGCGGGCGAGGGCTTTTATTATCTTATGGGCGATATCGCGAGAATGCACTCTGCTGTAACCGCTTATGCAAGAGATTTTATGATAAACAAGGGCTTTACCTATTGCATTCCGCCCTTTATGATCAGAAGCAATGTCGTAACCGGTGTTATGAGCTTCGAGGAAATGGACGCAATGATGTATAAAATAGAGGGCGAGGACCTTTATCTTATAGGCACATCGGAGCATTCGATGATAGGTAAATTTATTGACACAATAACCCCCGAGGAGTCTTTACCGCTTACGCTTACAAGCTATTCGCCCTGTTTCAGAAAGGAAAAGGGCGCTCACGGAATAGAGGAGCGCGGAATTTACAGAATTCATCAGTTTGAAAAGCAGGAAATGATAGTTATCTGCAAGCCCGAGGAAAGCATGCAGTGGTTTGATAAAATGTGGAGCTATTCGGTTGAGCTTTTCAGAAGTCTTGATATCCCTGTAAGAACTCTTGAATGCTGCACGGGCGACCTTGCGGATTTAAAGGTAAAATCCTATGATGTTGAGGCTTGGAGCCCGAAGCAGAAGAAGTATTTCGAGGTCTGCTCCTGCTCAAACCTCGGGGACGCTCAGGCAAGAAGACTCGGAATCAGAGTCCGCGGAGAGGACGGAAAGAAATACCTTGCGCATACGCTCAATAATACCGTTGTCGCACCTCCGAGAATGCTTATCGCTCTTCTTGAAAACAATCTCTGTTTTGACGGCGAGTATTACAGCGTTAAGATTCCCGAGGCTCTTCAGCCTTATATGGGCGGAACAAAGGTTATTAAAGCCCTTAAGAAATACGAAACAAAATAGAAAATTTAAAAATGTTTGCGGCAAAGCTATCTTCGCAAACATTTTTTGCTGTAAGAGGTAATGCTTTATGAAAAATAAGAAGACTCTTAATATTATACTTATCGTAATTTCGGGAATTATTTTTGTTGCGGCTACCGCGGCGCGTATTATGCAGTTTGTGCCGAAGAAAAACAAATATGAAAAATATAAAAACAATTCTTCTTCGTCTCAAACGGTTGAAAAGCCCGACAATCCCGTTGATTTTGCCTCGCTTACCGCTCAAAATCCCGATGTATGCGGCTGGATAAGCATAGGCGGAACAACTATCGACTATCCGATTCTTCAGAGTGGAGACGATACCGAGGAAAACTTCTATCTCACCCATGACCTTGAGAGGAAATATAAATTTGCCGGCAGTGTTTATATCCAAAGGTGCAACAATAACGAATTTTTGGACAGAAATACCGTTATTTACGGGCATGACCTTGCCGACGGCACTATGTTCACACCGTTAAGGAAATACCGCAACGCCGATTTTTTCAAGACAAACGATACAATTAAGATCTATAAAAAAGGCCATATTCTTACTTATAAGATTTTTTCGGCGTTTGTTTATGACGACCGCCATATAATAAATTCCTTTGATTTCAGCTCAGATGAAGGATATCAGGCGTTTTTGGACGAATGCCTGCATCCTAAGTCCCTCGCTAAAAATGTAAGAGAGGATATTCCGGTCACCGTTAAGGATAAAATTATAACGCTCAGCACCTGCACCGATGTTGCGAGTGAAAGATATCTTGTCTGCGCGGTTTTGACCGACGATACCGAAACCAAATAAAATGAAAGAATTAAAAAAATTTGCGGCTTATTATAAGCCGCATAGATTTATGTTTTTCCTTGATATGACAGCCTCGCTTTTCATATCCTTAATCGGAATGGTCTATCCGGTAGTCACCAACAAAATGCTTAATGACCTTATTCCGAATAAAAAGGTTTCAATGATAATAACCGCGGGAATAATCGTTTTAATTCTTTATTTTATAAGAATGTGTCTTGAATATTTCGTCCAGTATTACGGCCACATGATAGGCACGAAAATGCAGGCGCAAATGCGAAGAGATATGTTTTTAAAGCTTGAAAGCCTGCCGTTTTCTTATTTCGATAAGAATGAAACGGGTCAGCTCTTATCAAGGATTACGAATGACCTTTTCGATATCGCCGAGCTTGCCCACCACGGACCCGAAAATCTCATTATCTCATCGCTTACGGTTATCGGCTCTTTTATATACCTTTGCACGATAAATATTTATCTTACTCTAATCATTTTCGCCTGCGTTCCGCTTCTTATTTTGGTTTCTTCATATTGCAGGAAGAAAATGCGCGCGGCTTTCAGGGAAAGAAGAGTTACAACGGGTATGATAAACTCTTCGATTGAAAGCAGTATAACGGGAATAAGGGTTACAAAGGCTTTCGGCGGAAGCGAGCGCGAATTTGAAAAGTTCGAAAAGAATAATAATCTTTTTGTTGAGGCATGCCGAAAGGCTTATCGCTCAATGGGAATTTTCCATTCCTCTTCAAGCTTTATAACAAATGTTTTCAATGTAATTATAATAATCGCAGGCGGACTTTTCCTTTATTCCGGGAAAATAAATTTCGGCGATTATGCAACCTTTATTGTTTCCGTAAATGTATTTATAAACCCCGTAACGGTGCTTATCGGCTTTATGGAGCAGTTCCAAAACGGCGCGAGCGGTTTTTCGCGCTTTTTGGAGGTTATGGAAGAAAAGCCCGAAAAGGAAAATGACGGAGCAAGGGATATAAAAAATGTCGAGGGCGAAATAGAATTTAAGAATGTTTCCTTTTCTTACGGTGAAAACGAGCTTGATGTTCTTAAAAATGTCAGCCTAAAGGTTAAAAAAGGCGAAAAAATAGCACTTGTCGGTCAATCCGGCGGAGGGAAGACCACTATTTGCCATTTGATTCCCGCATTTTACAGGGTGGACAGAGGAAGCGTTATGCTTGACGGGATAAATGTAAACGATATCACATTTTCTTCTCTTCGAAAAAGCATAGGAATTGTTCAGCAGGATGTTTTTCTGTTCGGCGGAAGCGTTAAGGACAATATTCTTTACGGCAGACCCGACGCTTCCTTTGAAGATGTGGTTTTGGCGGCAAAGCGCGCCAATATCCATGATTATATAATGTCTCTTCCCCACGGCTACGATACCGAAGTAGGCGAGCGCGGAGTGCGGCTTTCGGGCGGTCAGAAGCAGAGACTTTCTATTGCAAGGGTATTTCTTAAAAACCCTGCGGTTTTAATTCTCGACGAAGCGACAAGCGCGCTTGACAATACAACCGAAATCCTTATTCAGTCCGCTCTCGACGAGCTTTGTAAGGGCAGAACTACGGTTATAGTCGCCCACCGCCTTTCAACCGTTAAAAATGCCGACGAAATTGCGGTCATAGATAACGGCGAGATTGCAGAAAAAGGCACCCATGCCGAGCTGATGAAACAAAACGGTATTTATAAAAAGCTCTATTCTCTCCAGTTCAGGGAAGAAGAGGTCTAGATATTAGATTTTAGACTTTAGATGTTAGACATTAGAAAATACCCTTCAGTCTCGTTGCACTCGACAGCTCCCCTCTGTATGCTGGCGCATAAGAAGGGAGCCTTGCTTTAGATTATGCAGAAACCCAAGCTTCCCCTAAAGACTACAGGGGAAGTGTCTTAGCCCGTAGGGCAAAGACGATAGGGTTTGGTTATATCAGCGGCGAAGCCGCACATCTCTTATTCATTCTCAAACAGCTCTCTAATCAGCCTTGCCCCTAACTTAAATCCTGCTGTAAAGGCTCTTACTTCTTCTTCACAGGAAACCTCGGACTCCGCTTTTT
>ERZ808242.792-NODE-792-length-21084-cov-19.301869_pt1 | contig 21084 bp, 20 predicted proteins | sample MGYA00521244_ERZ808242 | MGnify/ENA primary metagenome ERZ808242 (study PRJEB31516, sample SAMN03275573) | gut metagenome | biome: mammalia-associated habitat; material: feces | host: Papio cynocephalus | place: Kenya | collected 2012-07-27 ... | reverse complement strand
TTTTATTTCTTCCAAAAATCCCTTGTGAAGAGAGAATAGACAGTAAATAGCTCAAGTCTTCCAACTAGCATCAAAAATGAGAATACCCATAGAGTCCAATCTGGATATATAGCAAAAGTCATATCTGTTCCGATTCCGCCAAAGCCTATGCCTATATTTCCAAGGCACAGAACAGTCGAAGTAAAGCTTGTTATTATGTCATAATCGGCCAATGATACTATTATTGTTCCCAAAAGAGCTGTGATCAAATACATCCCAACGAATCCGCTTATCGAGAAAACAGTGGAAGGCGATATTGTATCCTCCCCGACCTTGATGTTTGTTACAGCTGATGGGTGTATACGCTTTGTGATTGCATTCTTTCCAAGTTTCGCCATTACGACAACCCTTATGACTTTTATTCCTCCTCCTGCAGATCCTGCACATCCGCCAACAAAGCAAAGAGCAAGGAGTATGCATTGGCTGAAGACTGGCCAATGTGTATAGTTGGTAGAAGTAAAACCAGTCGTTGTAATAAAGGATATCACTTGAAACGATGCATTCCTTAGACTCTCTGGAAATGAAGATATGCCTTTTGCTAAAAGATTGATAGTGATCAATGCTATCGAAGAGATAACAATCAAGAAATAGGCACGCAATTCCCCATCCTTGAGAGCTCTTCTCGTTTTACCTTGCAAGACTTTGAAGTAAAGGGCAAAATTGGCGCCTGCCAAAAACATGAATATTATACATATCCATTCCACATATGGGGAGTTGTAGGCAGCAATTGAAGCATTTTTAGGCGCAAAGCCAGCTGCTCCCATTGTTCCAAATGTCACAGTCAAAGCATCAAATGGATCAAGGCCTCCAAGCAAAAGAAGCAATACTTGCACAATTGATATCACAATATAGATTGACCAAAGCGCAATTGCTGTATTCTGTATTTGCGGTGTAAGCTTTTCTTTTGTAGGGCCCACTGACTCAGCTCCGACAAGAGCTGCGCCTTGTACGCCTAATGCTGGCAAAACAGCTATAAAGAGGACAACAATTCCCATCCCGCCAAGCCAGTTTGTCATATTCCTCCAGAAAAGAATCGACATGTCAGCGGCCTCTATATCAACCATTGCTGTTGCACCTGTTGTCGTAAATCCCGACATTATCTCAAAGTAGCAAAGCGCAAATGTTGGCATTGTCTTTGTCAGCCAAAGAGGCAATGCTCCAAAAAATGAGATCAATACCCATGTTGCTGTGACAAAAAGGTAGCTGGATTTGGATGATATTTTTATTTTCTTGTATTTTCGCGTTGCCAATACTATGCAAACGCTTGCAATAACCATTATCGCTATTGTTGAAAGAAAGGCTATGCTTGATTCGAATTCTTTATAGTGCAATGACATGAACAAAGGAATGCACATCAAGCAAGCAACAAATAGCATTATAAAAGCAAGCAATCTTCCAATTGAGATAATATTCATTATGAAAAGAACTCCGTCACAAAATCGTAGCAAGCGTGCGTTGCTGCAACAAGCAATGTGTCGCCTTCTCTGAATGTATAACTTCCATCTGGTACAAAGTTGGTTCCATTTGCACTCTTTACACCAGCTATTATGCACTTGCCTAGTAGCTGAACATCCTTCAATTGCTTTCCAAGCTCCTTGAAAGTTGGCTTCAAAACGTATTCATAGACCTCAAGCTCTCCTTCAAAGAGTGTATGAAGTGTGCTTATGTCATTCCCTCTTAGGAACTTCAAAAGGGTATCTACAGTCGCTTCTGTTGTCGATATAGGCGCATCGATATCGAGGCTACGGGCAAATCCAAGGTAGTTTGTATTTGATTTCAATAGCGCAATAGCTTTTCTAACTCCAGCTTTTTTTGCATAAGACGCTGTTATTATGTTCAATTCGTCATTCTCGGTCACAGATATCAAGAGGTCTGATTTTTGAATCGACTCCTCATCCCAAAGCTGTTCATCTGTGATTGATCCATTGATTATCAGTATTTGAGAGAATTCCTCGGTAAAGTTTTTGCAAATATCAGGATCCTTCTCTATGAGTGTAATGTTCTTCAATAGTCTTTTTGGAAGAAGCTCAAGCAAATATGCGGCTATTCTAGTGCCACCGATTATCACAATCTTCTTGAGCCTTCTTGTTGCTTTTCCTCCAAATATATTGAAGATTTCAGCAGAAAGCGCATCATCTGAGACAATTGCAACTTCATCGTTTGGTTCCAATACAGTAGTTCCTGATGGAGTGAATGTCTTCCCTTTTCTCTTTATGCCAGCGATGACATATTGCCCAGCAAAGTCCTTCTTTATTTCCATAAGCGATTTTGCTATCAACTGTGAATCGCTTTCAATTGTGCTCTTGAATAGGATAAACTCTGCATCTTTGAAGTATATTGTATCAGAATAAAGCCCAGATTGGATTATTCCGCTTATCCTGCTTGCGGCTTCTTGTTCTGGGTTTACTATATGCGATATCCCAAGGATTTTCTTGTTGTATCCAGATTTGCCTAGATAACTTAAAGCTCTAATTGCCGCAATCGTGTCTACATTTGGCCACTCAGAGCTTACTATTCCGCAAGAAACAAGATTTACTTCATCGCTATCTGTTACTGCAATTACGGCATCAGCTTTATCGCATCCTGCTTCCTTCAACTTCTCTATATCGGTCGCTGATCCACATATGGCAAGGCAATCAAGCTTTGCGACAGCCGCAGCACATCGTTCCTGGTTTGAATCAAGAAAAACAACAACTTTGTTTTCTTGTGTTAGATGCTGAGCTAGCCTCAAGCCTCTTCTTCCAGCACCAAGTATCACAACATTCATGCCTGTAAGTATACAACTTCGATTGCTTTTATATCAATAAAGCGTGTTTTTGAAATTGTTTCATCGACTGTCTTTTTCAATAGATGGTTACATCCTTTTTTTTCATGTATCATAAGCATTATGGAAAATAGAACTTGGCATGATGTGATTGGTCCTTTGAAGAGCGAAGAGTGTTTTAAGCATGCTTATGGCTACCAAGAGGAGAGAAGAAAAGCTGGAGACATAATCTATCCAAAGAAGGAAGATATATTCAATGCATTCAAGTATACGCCGTTTTCTTCTCTTAAGGTTGTAATTCTTGGCCAGGATCCATACCATGAGCCAGGACAGGCAATGGGGCTTTCGTTTTCTGTGCCAGCAGGAATTCCGATCCCTCCTTCCTTGCAAAATATATACAAGGAACTTGAAAGCGATATAGAAGGATTCAATGCACCAGAGCATGGCAACTTAATTCCATGGGCACGGCAAGGAGTTCTACTTCTCAACTCAGTGCTTACAGTAAAAGCGCATCAAGCGTTTTCCCATAAAGGGCAGGGATGGGAAGAGTTTACAGATGATGTCATAAAGACAATAGACGAATCATGTGAGAATATTGTGTTTCTTCTTTGGGGCTCTCCAGCAAGGAAAAAGGGCGAGAGAATAGACAGATCAAAGCATCTTGTCCTTGAGACAGTACATCCAAGTCCGCTTTCTGCATATCGTGGATTTTTGGGCTGCCACCACTTTTCCAAAGCGAATGAATATCTTATTGCACATGGCAAGGAGCCGATTGATTGGCGCTTGCCGTTGCAAATAGATGACAGCGTGGTTTTGTAATTTTTAGTTCTATGCAATTATATCCCATATAAGCTTATTGCTGTATCTCACTCTTGTACGATAGAGCTTATCTGGCCAAGCGCGTCTTAAGCGTTCATCAGAAATAGAGATCTCTTCTATATCGATATCATCTCTCGATATTGCATCTTCTGAGATCAAGTCTATGCGCCATGAGCCGAAAGAAAGACCTTTGTCGCTCTTTTGGGGCCTATTCATCGTCATTATTGAAAGAGTAGGCTTTATTGCGCATTTTACCGAGTCTATTATCTCTATTTTGTCATCGAAAATCTTAGCTGTACGTTTGTAGCTTTCGACATGAGCTTCTTTGTTATAAGCATCCTTCAATTCCATGGATATGCTATTTTCTGCTACCTCTACATCTGTTGCTTTGTACTTCTCTCCTGCTTCTTGCATGAAAGGACCAAAATTAGAGATGTTATGGTAGAAGCTTTGCATTGGCCAAAGTGTGTAGCGCTCTGGGCTGAAGGTTGTTTTTGAGTATGTTTCCACGCCTACATCAATCAAAAGGGGATGGGTCTTCTTGTACAAGATTACAGAACCTACATCATTGTGATTATGGCTGTCATCGTTGTTTCCAGCCTTAATTGCGAATGTGATATCTTTTCGTCTGTATATATAAAGTCCCACGCTAGGAAAAGCTGTAAAGCTATTTTTGTTTGCAAGAGCTTTGGTTTTTAAGCCAAGTATTTCATTTGCATAGATAATCTCGAGCACTCTGTAACATAGGTTGTAATTCTCATCCTCTGGTTCTGGAGTTGCTGTTTTCTTTATATATTTCTCATCATAGTTTTTTTTGTAGTCCGAAACAGCCTTATCAACCAAATCTTGATCATTGATTGCTTTTCCAAAGAGATATTCTCTTGCTCCAAGGCGTCCAGCTTTTGGAGAACAATCGGCAAAATTCAAGTATATGTCATCATCAACAAGCACGTTTATAATGTAATGTCCTATATTTTTGATCTTCTCTTCGTTGAAGATTTCAGATGCTTTTCCATTGCACATTCGATCCAGGAGCTCAATCGATCCCCAAAGACATAGACCTGCAGCATGCCAATAGAGTGCGCCTTCATCGCAACATCCATCATCTCCATATTGCTCAAGCCATTGGTCTATAGTTTCTGTTGCGGTTTTAACGACTTTCTTGCTTTCATCTTCAGACAGGTCAAGGCATGATAGTGATAGAAGAACATTTTGTGTACACCATACGCTCCAATTGTTCAAATTGTTGTCACCCATCCACCAGAAATGTTCTGTAAGATATGGCTTTAGGATTCTTCTTCGAATTTCGTACTTTACATCTTGTATGAAAATATCGCCGACAGTTCTTCTCAGCTCATCTTCCAAAAGAGATAGTGAAAGCGATAGTATCTCACCAGTTTCGCATGCAAATAGATCCAGAATTGGTCTTTCTATAAGAGGCGATTCAAGTTGTTTTGTGTCTCTAATATAAGAGTTGTGAGCTGGTATTACCCAAGCTGGCTCTGAGATCAAAGACCACATTCCATTTGCAATCTGCCTTATGAATCTCCCTTTGTATTCAATGCACTCTGCTGTCACTAACGTTGTTAGGTTTTTTCTCTTCTTGAAGTATTTTGCTTGAAAATTCGATCTATTGCCGTTTTTTGAGAATTCTTGATAAAGAGATAGCGGCAAATCCTCCCACGGCTCCTTGCATATTGCATCGGATTTTGCAATTATCTCTTTCCTCATTGCTTCTGGAACATTTTCCCAAACGCTTCTGTCTTTTGCTTTTATCTTTATTATTTTTGATGTTGGATTTGCATTTTCAAAAAACTTCGAAATCATAGTATTTTCTTCTTCCTGTTTATAATTCTAGTTTGATTGCAATTGCTTTCAAATGAAAAATCCGTTAAGGATTATATTCTTTTTTCATTTCTTGAAATGTGACAAGAGGTCTATTGGGAATGATAAACCCGCCAATCAAAGGCGGGCTTTATGCATCTGTTATGTGTTACTCATCTTCACTCTTTCTACGATATCAGCAACGTGCTCGCATGCATCTGCGCATTTTTCTAGATAGATATATATCTCTCTCCAGCTTATAATCCTTATTGGATCTGTTTCTGTTGTATGGAGTTTTCTCATATTCTCTATAAACAGTCTGTCAGCTTTCTCCTCAAGTGTATTGATATTGATTATCATATCTTTCATTGTTTTCGAATGCTTGAAGTCTTTAAACTCTTCCAGAAGTCTTTTCATTTCATCGCAACATTCTATCACTACATCAGCAATCTCTATGGCCTCTGGATAAATATTGTTGATATTATTGCAATGCATTCTCAAAAGGACATCCTCGATTTTGTCTGTTACATTGTCCAAGCATGAGCTAAGAAGCATTATGTCATCTCTTTCGATTGGGGTAATGAATGCCTTCGCAAGTACATCTTGAAGCTCATGTTTTTTTGTATCGCCAGCATGTTCGACTTTATGCATTCTATCTAGCATATCCTCCATTTTGCTTTGGTCGAAATTCTTTATTGCGTCATGAAGAATATGAGCTGCCTGGGATGCATAGTCGGCACATGATACGAAGTTGTCGAAATAGAATTGGTCTTGCTTTTTAGACATGTTAAATCTCCTAGAAGATGGCCAAGAATATGCTCGCCATCAAATAACTTATTAATCCGCAAACTGGGAATGTAAAAATCCAAGTAAACATCATTTCCTTAACTACAGAGAAATTGATTGCACTCAGTCGTCTTACCGCCCCAACTCCCATTATTGCTGTAGTTTTTGTATGTGTTGTTGATACAGGAATTCCGAATATAGATGAGACAAGAAGGCAAAGAGATGCGGCAACGTCGGCACTGAAGCCTTGGAATTTCTCAAGTTTCACCATATCCATTCCAACAGATTTGATTATCTTCTCTCCACCAATGCTGGTCCCGATCCCCATTACTGTAGAGCATAGGATCATAAGCCACACTGGTATAATTACACCAGAAACACTAGTGTGCCCATTTGAGAATGCGATTCCAAGAAATAGCACACCAATGAACTTTTGTCCGTCTTGGGCTCCATGCATGAAACTCATTGATGCGGCTCCCGCAATCTGCGCGTAAGTAAATGCTTTGTTTGTTTTTCTTCTATCCATCCTTGCACAGATAAATGTAACAATCTTGCAAACAATCCATCCCATTGAAAAACCTAGGAGCAAAGATAGTCCAAGACCATATATTACTTTTATCCATTCTGCGCCATTTACGCTCGATATTCCTCCAGGCGTTGCTATCGCAGCTCCGGTAAGGCCTGCGATCAAGCTATGGCTTTCGCTAGTCGGAATTCCAAAGTATGATGCCGCTACACTATACACAACAATTGAAAAAAGCGCTGCGCAAAGAGCTATCAAAGCTGTTTTCGTATCTGAGCCAAAGTCAACCATGTTGCTTATTGTTGATGCAACAGATGCATTTATCTTTGTCATTATCAAGACACCGGCAAAATTGAAAATAGCGCTCATTATTATTGCGGCACGGGCTGAGAGACAACGAGTTGTGATGCATGTTGCAATAGCATTTGGAGCATCTGTCCAACCGTTAACGAAAATCACTCCCAAAGTCAAAATGACAGTAATGAAAAGGACAGGGGAGGATAGCATTTGCTGAATAAAATAAGAAAAAGATATGTCCACTAAAAAATCCTTAAGTTTTCCTGTTTAGATACTAACAAAACAGAAAATATTGATTTTGAATAATAAATCCTCAATAAAAATGGACCTTCGGTTGAATATGAAGATCCATTGAATAAGTTTTGTTTTTATGCCAAACCCTTTGATGCTTGGCTTATCATAGAGCTAACAGATACTTTTTTTCCTTTCTGTGTAACGATTCGTTTGTTCATAAATAGTCTTGTTGCACGTTCAGCATCCTCTGTTTCATAGAAAGGAAGGATTGCATATGTAATACCATCTTCCGTAAAGTAAAGAGTATTCGAGCCAAGAGCTCTTTCAATCTTAGCATTAAGCTGATCGATGTTTCCAAAACCAACAAGAGTGACTGGATAGTTTTCTTTTGCACCTTCTGACAACTCTTCATCGAGAGCTTCCCTGAAATTGTATACTTTCTCCTCTGGAGTATAGACAGGCTTCTCAACCTCGACAGGAACTTCTTTTACGACTTCAACAGGAACTTCCTTGATAACTTCTTTTACAACCTCGACAGGAACTTCCTTTACAACTTCCCTGACAACCTCGACAGGAACCTCTTTGATAACCTCAACTGGTACTTGTACTTCCTTTATTACTTCAACAGGAACCTTTATCTCGATTGGCTTCTCGACTTCCTTGATTATTTCAACAGGAACCTCTTTGACGACCTCGACAGGAACTTCCTTGATAACTTCTTTTACTTCTGTTTGGTTGTTCTTCATTCCGAAAGATGCATCGCTATTGATATCTCCTCTTGAAAGAGGATCGTCCGCAGGCTTTGAATATAGCCAAGAGTCATAAGAGTTTGGAGTGAGTTTGTCGATTGTATCTTTTGTCTCTGCATCGCTTTTCTTTCCAATCAGCAATCCTATTTCAAGTAGAATAAGGCCAATCAAAATAGGCAATGCTCTAGATAGTACTGCATAGACTTGATCTCGTGTTATGTTATAAGCAGGAACAATCATAGTAATGAAAACAGCAGTGAATACTGCCAATACAACAAGGGAGATAACTACGCTCAATACTATGAGCTTCCAAACATTCGAGGCTTTTGCCATTCTTTCCTCCGTAGTAGTTCTTGACCGCTAATAGTTGTATTATAACAAGGCATAAATATGTTTACAAGAACGAATATTTCTGTTGCATTGATACTATTTGTTGTTTTTTTCGCTGTTCTTTGTTCTTTTTTTGGCGAAAGAGGGTATTTTGTGAGCCGTGGAAGCAAGAATTTGAAAGACGAATTGAACTATACTCTTGAAAAAAAGAGGGCAGAAGTCGATCTCTTAAAAAGAAAAGAGCAAGATAAAGGGCAATGTAGCGAGAATGAAGAGCTGTTGATGGTTTTCCCGAATTCGACATATACTCCACGCCATACCTATACGGATGTGTATGTGCAACCATCTTTCAAAGGTCTCTCTGTTTTAGCCATATTTCTTATTTCATCATCTGTTAGTATAATCTACCTCGTGATTTGTTTTTTTGTAATGAAATCAAGGAGATCATAATGGCTGAGATCATAGAGTATGCAGAGTCTATTTCAAATAACATTGGACAGCGACTTTTAAAAGGCGAGGTTGGTATTTTCCCGTGTGATACTATATATGGACTTTGTGCAAAAGTCTCTGAAGAGAATGCTAGCAGGATCTATCAAATAAAGAAGAGGCCGGAAAACAAGAGCTTTATACAGCTTATGGACAAAAGACAAATCGAGCAGCAAGGACTTGTTGTCCCTGAGGACATCATATCTCTTTGGCCTGCTCCATTTACAGCAATCGTATATGATAAATCAGGATCGACGGTTGCTCTCAGGGTCCCAAATGATAGCTTTATTCTATCGATTTTGCCTATATCGGGGCCAATTTATTCGACAAGCGTAAATTTTTCGGGCTCGCCAAGCTTGCAAGATCCAGAAGATATAATAAACTCTTTTTCTTCTCTTGTTGATTTTATTGTTGTGAAGAAAGACCTTGAAAAAGGCTTAAGCTCGACACTTATAGATGTAACAAAAAAACCCTACCGAATAATCCGGCAGGGTGCATATAGGTTCTAAACCTATCTTGTTATCTTTCTTGCTTCCATGTAGTAGCGCTTCTCATTAGCATGCCCGATCGAGAATGTCTTTCTTGGATAAGCGCCATCCTTTAACATGTCAGAGAAGAATGTCTCTTTCGAAATGTCGGGGAGGATCAGCCCTATATTGCCATCCTTGGATCCAAGCTTGATAGTTACATCCTCTCCATGGATATAGTCTACTTCTCCAAGTTTCTTCAAAAGCATCTCGTCTATTACAAGCTGTAGTGTTCCGGCCGCGATGCTCTTTACTCCATCATTTATAGTATAGATGAAGAAGCCATCCTTGTTTACTAAAGCAAAATGCTGTCCTGGGCTATTTATCATCTTGCTAAGATTGTTTGGATTGCTTATTTTCTCGCATTCGAAGCTCTTGCATGTGTTTTTCAAAAGGGAATCGAAAGAATCTTTGCTTATGTTGAACAAGACTCTGTGTATCGGCTCGAATTGCAATCCTGGATCAAAGATGTTCTCAATCTCCACAAGAGCGAATCTAGCGGGATGGTTTTCTCTCTCTTCTTCGCTAAGATCTTTCTTTATGTCTTCCCAGCAGCTTTTTGCTGTTGCAAGTGAGTGGTTTCCATCGCCCATTGCAAACAAAAGAGGATTTTTCTTGTCAAGCTCTGAGTAAATTCTCTCAAATCCGTCAAGAATAGACTCTTTGTCATTCTTGCTATTTACCAAATATCCTGTTAAGTGCCCGCCGTTCTTGTTTAAGTCTGTCTCGTATATCTTTTCAAGTTTCTCTTTTTTATCTCTAAGCGGCTCGATTATTGCTCTGTACTTGTCTGAAATGAGCACCATGATATGTGGCAATTCGAGATTTGCATGTTTCCTTATCATCTTTCTTGGCGGGATTCTTGAAATAATTGTGCCTTCTGTTGCTCTGATCAAGGATCTTGAGTCCTTCGAGTAGTCATACATTTCCAAATCCAATGCTGCCATTAGGCCGTAGCGGGTAGATGTTTGTGTGTCACGCTTTACCAGAATGAAACTGTCTTTGTACTCTGTGAAGATATTTTCCTTTAGGTATTTAACCATTGTATTGTTTATTTCTTCGATTATCTTATCCTTGTCATCTCTCTCGAGGTAGACCTCTGGGTAGATGATTCTCAAAGTTGAGGGACTGTCTTTTATCTCTAGGTCAAGCTCTTGCCAGTACTCCGGTTGGGATGTGTATTGGTCGCATGCAACAACAGCCCACTTCTCAAGATCTACTTCTTTGTTTGGAACAAGTATGTCGGCACTTCTTATCCCGAATTTCTCCATTCTTTTTTCTATATCCATGTCTATCTCCTTTTTGAAATACGAAAGCTATTGTAACATTGTGTCAATAAGGAAGAAAGATAAAATAATGCATACTTTGGTCGTAATTGGTGGATTTTGTCCAAGCTCATTTCCGATTGACAGAAGCTTTTATGATACTATAATCGCTGCAGACAGTGGATATGATAATGCAATTGGGCTTTCTCTCGTCCCTGATATTGTTGTAGGTGACTTTGACTCTACATCATATCCCGATAGGCTTGTTGGTATGGGTTTTGAAAGATCCCCACGTGATAAAGATGAAAGCGATACAGAGCTTGCTCTTAGGCTTGTGGATGGAGGCTATGATCTGTTGGGAGGAGGTGAGGGACGCCTCGACCATACTCTTTCGATACTATCGCTTTTTGATAAATACTCTTATCCTCGATATTGGTTTACTCGTGCCGATACTATGATCAGCATAGAAGGAACAAGGATTTTCTCGCCTCAAGTCTCAACAGAGCTTTCCTTGTTTTCCATATCTGGTTCGACTGTGACGACACAGGGGCTTTTCTGGGATATTGATAACAAAAGACTTGATCGATCTTTCTTGTCGCTATCAAACAGGACAAAAGACAAAACAATCTCAATCAAAGGCGATGGAATGCTTTTTTTGCGCATAGACCCAAAGGATTTTCGATTTTTCTCCGATTAAGAGCTTCTTTGTTTCCTCTGTGCCAATCAATGATATTTGTGCTACCATGGGATTATGTTGGAGTTCAGGAGAATACTGGAGTTTTCATCTAGGATACACACATATCTGCTAGCTGTGTATTTCTTTTTTGCACTCCTCTTTATCCTTTTTCTTTATTTTCCGATAAAAGAGGAATTGGTTTATTATGTGACTATTATACAGATGATCCTCGGCTGGACGCTCTTTTTGGAAGGTATCTGGATCTTGTTTGCATCTGTTGTATCTTCAATTGCGTCAAGGGTTCTTGTTATAAAACCTGTTTTTCTCACTTTTTTAAGGCTTGCTGCTTATTTTTTGGTTTCAGTCTTGCTGGATTTTCTTAATACATTGATTACAAGTGGTTTTAGCTATGGGGGTTGATATGGAATGTATCTATGCACTTAGAGGTGCGATTACAGTTGAAAAGGATTTTCCAAAGGATATTGATGAAGCTGTAAAAGAGCTCATGGATGCTATCATGAGCGAAAACGAATTGAAGGACGAGGATCTGGCTTCGATTGTTTTCTCACAGACTTCTGATTTGAAAACAAGAAATGCTGCGGCTGCATGCAGAAAGGCTGGATATGCATCCAATGTGCCTCTATTTTGTTGCCAAGAGGCAGAGATTTCTGGCTCATTGCCTCTTTGCATAAGAGTCTTGATTACAATAAACCATGCGAGGAAAAAGGAAGCAAAGATGGTTTACTTGAGAGGTGCATCTAATCTTCGTCCGGACTTGGTCTCGAGAAGCAAGTAATCTATAGGGAGGTTCAGTTATGGAAGACAATAATAAGGTTTATGTCAAGATCGAGAACGATGAGCCCGATACTAGTACAGCTTGGTTCTTCTTTATGCGCATTGTAGACTACATTCCTCTTGTTGGTTTGATTGTCCATATTGTGTATGCTTTTTCCTCTGAAAATACCAGCAGGAAAAGTTATTGCAAAGCATTGATTATCTGGGATGTTGTTTCTGTTCTTCTTGTATTATTGGTTTATTGGCTTTGGACTTTTTCTCTTATGATTTAGGTTTTTTGAAAATGAAGACGTTTGAAAGTGCAAAAGAATTAAAGGATCTTGCTCCTTGGAAAGAAAGAGAAACTGTTGTTTTTCTTAGTGATTTCGGGCTGGCAGATGGAGCTGTGAGTGCAATGAGAGGCGTTGCAGATGATGTTTGCCACTCTCTCAGGCTTGAGGATCTTACGCATGAGATTCCGCAATTCAACATATGGGAAGCTTCATACAGGCTTATCCAAGCAATGACTTATTGGGCTGCTGGGACTGTTTTTGTGTCTGTTGTTGATCCTGGTGTAGGTTCTGAAAGGGAAAGCGTTGCTGTTCTTACCAAAAGCGGACATGTGATAGTATCTCCCGATAATGGAACGCTTTCTCATGTTGCCAGGGAAATAGGCATTTTGGAGCGACGAAGGATATCAGAGAGGACAAACAGACTTAAGGATAGCCAAAGAAGCTATACATTCCATGGCAGGGATGTATATGCGTACACAGGTGCACGAATCGCAAGCGGGATAATATCCTTTGATGAAGTTGGGCCTGAGATCGGGAATTCTGTTGTCATGCTTGATATACAAGAGCCAAAGCTCGAGAATGGGCAAATAATAGGGTCCATAGATATACTCGATACGCGATATGGTTCCTTGTGGACTAATATACCAGATACTTTTTTTGCAAAGCTTGGCATAAAATATGGTGATTATGTAAATGTTGAGATCTCCAAAGACAGAAGGATTGTATTTGGCGATAACTTGAAGTATTGCAGGAATTTCACCGAGGTTTCTCTCGGAGAGCCTCTTTTATATATAAACAGTCTCTTGAATGTTTCTATTGCAATAAACCAAGGCTCTTTTTCCGATGAATACAGAATCGGAACTGGAGAAGGGTGGAGGATTAAATTATCAAAATAGCTATGGTTTTGGCCATAGTAGATTTTATAGGAGTTGAAAATGGGAAAAAAGAACTCTGTAGGTATCATTAAGGGAGTAGTTGTCTCAGCTATTGGGATTGCTCTCTATGGTTTTGGTGGAATGCTTGCAATTCCAGTATTTGCAAATACAACTCTCAAACCAGCAATGGCTATCCTTGCTCTATTTGGTGCTATGTATGGTCCATTCATAGGTTTTGTGGTTGGATTTGTCGGACACATTCTCACTGATGCATTCTCCGGTTGGGGTGTTTGGGTGACATGGGCATTGGGTTCAGGCCTTGTAGGTGCAGGAATAGGCTGCTATGGCTATTTGACAAAGCATAGCCTGGAAAATGGCATTTTCGGAGTAAAGGAGTTTGGGATTCTTACAGCTCTTGCATTTGTTTCAAACTTTGTTGGCTATATGATTTCAGCTATCCTTGATTTCTTGTTCATGGGGGAGCCTTTGAATAAAGTTGTCACACAGCAATTGATTGTTGCTCTTTCCAATACAGTCATTATTGCTGTAATTGGCTCTCTTCTGTTGCTTCTGATTGCAAGAAGGAATTCAGCAGGCAAGAACTTGGAAGAGGAAAACCTCTAGAATGATAAAGTTCAGCGATTTCTCCTTCACATATAAAGCGCAAAAAAAACCTACGCTTAAATCAATCAACCTTGAGATAAGAGATGGCGAAAAGATCCTTATCCTTGGCCCATCAGGGTCTGGGAAATCCACGCTAGGCAATTGCATAAATGGATTGATTCCGCATGTTATCGAAGGGAAAATGGAGGGATCGCTGACTGTAAATGGAAAAGATGTCAAGACTACAGATGTCTCTGACTTGTCGAGGATGGTTGGCACTGTATTGCAAGATACAGATGGCCAGTTTGTAGGCTTGAGTGTTGCAGAGGACATTGCTTTTTCTTTGGAAAACAGGGAGGTCGAGATCGAAAGGATGCATAAGCTTGTATATGAAGCCGCATCTATTGTCGATATGGAGGATTTCCTCTCTGTAAGTCCGGATGACTTATCTGGAGGGCAAAAACAGAGAGTATCGCTTGCAGGTGTCCTTGTTGATGATGTTGACATTCTTTTGTTTGATGAACCATTGGCCGCATTGGATCCAGCTACAGGCAAAAAGGCCATAGACCTTATCGATAGAGTCCACAAAGAGACAGGAAAGACGATAATCATAATCGAGCATAGACTAGAGGATGTCCTCTATCGTCCAGTCGATAGGATTATCTTGATAGACAATTCGACAATTGTTATGGATACAACTCCGGATATTCTTCTCTCGTCCCATGTCTTGGAAGAAAGCGGGATAAGACCGCCTTTGTATATTTCAGTGCTAAAGATGGCAGGATGCAAACTGATGCCTGGAACTGGTCTTGCTTCTATAGATAATCTGGATATTTCGCCTTACAAGGAAAATATAAGGAGATGGTTTTCCAAGCAGAAAGTAGAAAAAGAGACGCAAAAGCAATCCGAGATTCTTGCATTTGACCATGTATCATATTCATATACTAATGATAGAAGAGCTGTGGATGATATATCATTCTCGATAAATAAAGGCGAGATGATATCGATAATCGGGAAAAATGGTGCAGGCAAATCAACGATTGCCCAGATGATGATGGCGATATTTCCACCTGATAGTGGCACTATAACCATAGATGGAGCTTTTGCAAATAATGACAATATAGCTAAGCGCGCATCGAAAGTAGGTTATGTGATGCAGAATCCAAATCATATGATCTCGAATTCGATTGTATATGATGAAGTGGCTTTTGGTCTTAGACTTAAGGGGCTTGATGAAGACGATGTACATGATAGCGTTATCAATATCTTGCGCATTTGTGGGCTTGAGCGTTTTTACAAGTGGCCTATATCAGCTCTTTCATTTGGACAGAAAAAGAGAGTTACGATTGCATCGATATTGGTTATGAGACCAGAGATTCTGATTTTGGATGAGCCAACAGCGGGGCAGGACTATCGACGCTATACAGACTTAATGAATTTTATTAAGCAACTGAATCGGGATCTTGGAATTACAATCATCTTTGTCACACATGATCTTCATCTTGCTCTTGAATATACATCCAAGTCGATTGTAATGGCTGATGGAAAGCTTTTGGCTTATGAGAATGTGTCATCAATCTTTTCGAATCCTGAATTGTTGAAAAGAGCAAACTTGAAAGAAACATCATTGTTTGAACTTTGTCGCAAAATGGAAATCCCAGACTCTGATATACCAGCATTCATAGATGCTTTTATATTGTCGGAAGAAGCAAAAACAGATAGTGATTTCAGCTCTGTGCACCTGGAATCCGGATTTTCAACTAGCTATACCGGGAAGAAAGATAAGAAACGGAAAAAAGATTTCAGTGCAAACAAGATTGCTTTCGGATTCACATATATCGATGGATACAGCTGGATACACCGCTTGAACGGTGTGGCAAAATTCCTTGTCTTCTTGCTTTGGATAGTATTTTGCTTTGCGACATTCGATATAAGGCTTCTCTTAGTTGCTTTCTTTATCTCTATGTTTTGCACATTTACATCGAAAATCCCATTCAAGAAATTCAAGGTTCCATTGATCGGGATGCTATCGCTTGTTCTTGTCAATGCGCTCTGTATCTACCTTTTCTCTCCTTCACAAGGCACAGCTGTGATCGGGTCAAGGACTTTAATCATTGGCTCTAGCAATATGAGATATGCACTTAGCTTGGAAGAGCTTTGGTATCTTGCTGTTGTTTGCTTGAAGCTTTTTACGATCTTCCCGATGGCCTTGTTGTTTGTTTTTTGCACTCATCCGTCCGAATTTGCATCCTCGTTGAATAAGATTGGTCTATCATATAGGATTTCTTATTCGATTTCCCTTTCATTAAGATACATACCAGAGATCACAGATGACTTTGCAAATATAATGCATGCGCAAGAGGCTAGGGGAGTCGATATCTCAAAGAATGTATCGCTTGCTAAGCGAGTAAAGAATGTCACAAAAGTGCTTGCTCCACTTATACTGTCTTCGATAGATAAGATTGACATAATTACAAACGCAATGATTCTGAGAGGTTTTGGTATAAGAAAAAAGCGAACTTGGTACAGAGAGAGAAAGCTTTGCCCTATCGATTGGATTGCAATTTTCGTTGCCCTCCTTCTTGTATTCGTTGCTTTTTATTTCAGATTTGGTTTAGGCGTAAAATATTGGTACCCATTAAATTGGTTGCAAGGATAAATATGGATAATAAAAGAATAGTGTTGGAAAATGACAATCTAATTGTCGAAATAGCCTCTTGCGGTGCTGAGTTGAAGAGGATCTATGGCAAGAAAAACAATTTGGAATATCTTTGGAAAGGAGACAAAGCTGGCTTTTGGCAGCGAAGTGCTCCATTGCTATTTCCTTTTGTTGGCAGGTTCCAGGATGGTATATACACATATAAAGGAGAAAGGTATTCGATTGCTTGTCATGGTTTTGCGAAAGATTCATCCTTCTCTCTTGCTGATTGTTCTTCTGTCAAAGCTGTCCTTGAACTGAAGAGCGATAGCGAGACGAAAAAAGCATACCCATTCGATTTCTTGCTTGTTGTGAGCTATATTCTGGATGAATCATGCTTAAAAGAGGTTGTTGAAGTAGAGAATAGATCCAATTGTACGATGTTATTCAAGATTGGGTTTCACCCAGCATTCAATGTGCCTTTGCAAGATAATCTGTCTTTCGAAGACTACGAAATTGATTTTAAAGATGCAAATTGCATCAAGAGGCGAAAGATATCAAAGCGCGGACTTGAGACAGGAGATGACTTTGTTCCTGTTGAAATCGATGGAAATATATTGCATCTGGAGCATAATATATTCTCGAATGAGGCCCTTGTGCTATCGAATACTGGTGGAAGTGCGAAGCTCTTTTCCGGTAAATCAAATCACTATGTATCGCTGGAGTACAATACTTTTTGGTGTTCTCTTTGGCAAGAGCCAAGGCCCGATACTCCATTTGTCGCAATAGAACCTTGGTATAATTTGCCTGGAAAAGATAGTGTTATAGAGGATTTGGAGCAGATCAAAGACGTCGAAACTTTGCAAAAAGGCGAGAAAAAAAGCTTTGAATTAACTTTCAACTTTGGATAACTTCTTGCAATATAACAAATTGCAAAAATATTTTACTAAGTATTCCAAAAAGGGTTGAAATTGTTGTTGAATCTAGCTATTATTTAGCATGTTCGAAAGAGCATTTGCCTCCTTAGCTCAGCTGGCCAGAGCACGTGATTTGTAATCTCGGGGTCGTTGGTTCGAATCCGACAGGGGGCTTTTTTAATAGAGAATTTAGACTCATATTGTTGGAGGATTATAGATATGGCAGGTAATGTTTCAAAGAACGCTCATCGTGAAGGTGCTAAAGTCCTTATGAGCAGATGGGGTGGTGCAATCAAAATGAAGAGCGTCTTCGAGAATGGTAAGCTTCGCCACATTGCTTATTGTGAGAAGTCTGGAAATACAGCTCGCAAGCCAAAGGATTTGATGTAATCCATCCTTAAAAGATTAAGAAGCCCGTTTCGACGGGTTTTTTTATTGTCTTGTTGGATGCATTGGTATCACCGTTAATATTTCTTTACATCGAAAATCATCGAAAAAACTGTAAATTTTATATCCTTAAAAGATAAAGCTGTGGTATAGTTTAGACTATAATAGTGTTTATTATGATGAATTGTATATCATGAGGAGGAAAACCAGTGAAACGTTTTTCAAAGAAAATCTCTACACTCCTGCTGGCAGCATTGCTAGTTGTTGGGTTAATTGGTTGTTCAAGTACAGCTAAAGTAGAGACTGCACCCGGAATAATTGTTACAGCTCCTGCTGAAACAAAGGATACAGCTACTGTAGAAGCTCCAGCTCCTGCTCCACAGTTCACAGAACCAGAAAAAACTGAAGAAGTAGCTTCTGAGCCTGTGGTAGAACCAGAGGCTGAGGAAAGTGCTTTGGTTACTAGAGAGATATCGATGTATGGCTACAGTGCAACAATCGAAGCATATGATGGCTATGCATATGTGACATATCCAGAGATTGTTACATCTGGCGATATCGATCAAGCTGTTGCAGCTTTGAATGCAGCTTATCCTGGTGAACTCAATGGCGTAACTTATGCTATAACAGCACCTGGAAAGATGACAGTCGAGTATCCAGAAGGAATCCCAGCTAATGTCATTAGCGCATATCTTGATGTTCTGGAATCAGATCTTCTCTACTATGTTTCCAACCTGGATCTAGTTGTCTCAGCTCCAGAGCCAACAGAAGTTGAAGAGGCTGTTGTCGTCGAGGAGCCTGTAGTTGAAACAGTAGATGTCGTAGAGCCAGAAGCTGAAGATGGCGTTTTGGTTGCTAGAGAGATATCGATGTATGGCTATAGTGCAACAATCGAAGCATATGATGGCTATGCATATGTAACATACCCAGAGATTGTTACATCTGGCGATATTGATCAAGCTGTTGCAGCTTTGAATGCAGCTTATCCTGGTCAGCTTGAGGGTGTGGTTTATACAGTAACAGCACCTGGAAAGATGACAGTCGAATATCCAGAGGGAATCCCAGCTGATGTTATTGATGCTTACCTCGATGCTTTGGAATCAGATCTTGTTTACTATATTTCCAACCTCGACTTAGGTTCAGATGACGCAGAGCAAGCAGCAATTGTTGAGGAGACTCCAGCTGTTGAAGAGGTAGCTGTTGTCGAAGAGACTCCAGCTGTTGAAGAGGTAGCTGTTGTCGAAGAGACTCCAGCTGTTGTTGAAGAAGTTGTTTCAGAAGAGCCTGTTGTTTACCTTGGTGGAATCGAAGAGATTGAGAAAAATGCAAAGGGAGACAAGGAGTTTGATCTCTACGTTGTTCATACAAACGATGTACATGCACGAATTGTTCCTTCCGATGGTGGAATGGGATACTCAAAGTTCTCTTCGCTTTTGAAGATGGGAAGAAGCTTGACAGATAATATCCTTCTTTTGGATGCTGGTGATGTTTCTCATGGCACAAACCTTGCTAACGTCTTCCAAGGAGAAACTGTTGGTGTTCTTTTGGAAATGCTAGGATATGATGCTGTTGCTCCAGGAAACCATGATTTCAACTACGGCTATCAAGCACTTTTGGAAAAGGCAAAGCTTGCTGAGGAATATTCTAACTTGAGAGTTCTTGCAGCAAATGTAACAGACTCTGAAGGCAACCTTGTATTCCAGCCATACCAAGTTTATGACTACAATGGCTATAAGGTTGTTGTAATCGGACTTGCTACACCAGATACAAAGACTAAAGCCCATCCTAAGTATACAGAGGGTCTTGAGTTTATGAGCGACGAAATTGTTAACAATGCTCAAGCATTCCTGGATTACGCAAATGAGATTGGTGATTTCGTGATTGTACTTGGCCACATTGGACTTGATGCTGATGGTTCATCAGGTGTTACATCAGATTGGATTGCTTCAAATCTAAATGGAATCGATCTATTTGTTGATGGACACTCTCACACAGTTCTTGAGCATGGACTTCAGGTTAATGATACTCTTATCGTATCTACAGGCGAGTATTTGAAGAACTTCGGTGTTGTAGAGATCCATTTCAATGCTGATGGTGCAAAGATCACAGATGCTAGACTTGTTTCAGCAGAAGAAGTTGAGAATCCTGAAGGAACTATCCTCGATACAGCATTCGGAATCAAGGAAGTACCAAACGATCCAGAAGTCGATGCATATGTTGCAAAGATGCAAGCTAAGCTTGATGAGATGTATAACGTTGTAGTTGCAACTATTCCAACAGACTTGGATGGTGCAAGAGAGAATGTCAGAACAAAGAAGACAAATCTTTCAAGACTTGTTGTAGCAGCTCTTACAAATGAAACAGAAGCTGATTTCACAATCACTAATGGTGGCGGAATTAGAGCATCATTGAAGAAGGGTGATGTTACACTTGGAGATGTAAACAATGTTCTTCCATTCACAAATACAGTAGCTGTTTGTGAGATAACACCAGCAGAAGTATATGCAGCTTTGGAGCATGGATATTCAATGCTTCCTGAAACAAATGGTGGCTATGCTCAGACAGATCTTCAAGTCATTTACTCCAAGACAGCTCCTGCAGGATCAAGAATTCTTAGAGTTCTTCTTAATGGCAAGCTCCTTGACAGAAATGACACAACAACTATCTACCATGTTGCTACAAACGACTTTATGGCAGCTGGTGGTGACGGATATACAATGTTCGGAAAAGTTGTTCAGGTAGGAAGAATGATGAACGAAGTTTTTGCAGATTATCTTGCAGAAGTATATCCTCCAGAAAACTAAAAAGTTTCTTGGTAAAGATTGATGGGTACTCGAAAGGGTACCCATTTTAAATAACTAGACAGGATTATGTTGAACCGTTACTTTAAAAGCAGGAGTTTGAAATGAGAAAAAATGATTGCATTGGAAAATAGATGCATCGATAGGAAAGTTGATTGCTTTTTCTCGTCATAGAAGATATTAGATAAATTATCAAATTTTATCTAAAACCCACTGGACAACATCCTTTGAAAAGTGTATAACATACCATGTGCTTAGGGATTGTATAGATCCAAAGCAAAAGTATTCTCCTGTAGCTCAGTCGGTAGAGCAGGTGGCTGTTAACCACCCTGTCGGGGGTTCAAATCCCTCCGGGGGAGTTTAAGATAATCCTTTACAATGTAAGGGATTTTTTTATTTTAGTCATCAGACTTATTTATCAGATGAAAATCATACAAAAAGTGTAGTGAATCCTTGAAGTAAGACCAAAAACCTTAA
>ERZ808242.790-NODE-790-length-21128-cov-9.040146_pt1 | contig 21128 bp, 20 predicted proteins | sample MGYA00521244_ERZ808242 | MGnify/ENA primary metagenome ERZ808242 (study PRJEB31516, sample SAMN03275573) | gut metagenome | biome: mammalia-associated habitat; material: feces | host: Papio cynocephalus | place: Kenya | collected 2012-07-27 ... | reverse complement strand
TCGAGGTGCCCTATACCGACGCTATCCCGAGTGACTACGACGGGGTTATGGGTGTGCCCATTAGCTTCCTCGACAAATACTGCCCCGAGCAGTTTGAGTTAATAGGATGCAGCGACAATGGCGAAGTCAGTGATAAGTACAAGAAGCCATGGCCCAGGCGACATAATGAGCCATATGTCAACGGTAAGAAATTATATAAGCGTGTTTTTATAAAACCTGTAGCTGCATCTTAGGCGGTGCCATCTCACCTCACCCGGCGCAAAGCGCCATCCTCTCCGCCAAGGAGAGGGAACGGCATTAGAGGCATACATCCTCATCTAGAAAATCTCTAGAGAACAAACCACATAAATACATTAGAGCCCCTTTTTGGTAAAAAGGGGCAAGCAGTGGCGTAGTCACGCTGGGGATATTGTCCAATGGCAGACACAATCCCTCCGCTTCGCTATCGCTCAGCACCTCCCTTTACCAAAGGTAGGCAAGGTCCTTATTTAAACAGCACCTTCACTCGCTCGGCGACATGGTCGGTTAACTGCTGGTCAGTGTTACCGTATAGACATAGACCCCAGGCCGGCTGAGCAAATAATTTATTCACCGACACCACTACATCGTCTTTAGTCAGAGTTTTAATGGAATTAATTCGCACCAGCGGATCACGCACTTCATCTAGAAATAGATAACTACTGCCAACCAAATTAGCCATGGTGCCACAGGTGTTATTGCTCATCTCAAAGCTTCCTACCATGCCATCCTTACAGTACTGCACCAACTCATCCGATAGTTCGCCTTTTCGCACCTTCTGAATCTGCTCCACATAAGCATCAATAGTCGGCAGCACCTTATCTGCGCTAGTACTGTAATCCAGTCCGCCACAAAAACCTAAATCTCCCGCCGACATACCATAGCACGGGTTATAGGCTAAGCCCTTTTCACGAATGCTACCAAATAGCACAGAGTAGAAGCCACCCGACATCGTCTGAGTCATCAAGCGCGCCGCCGCTCGTTCGCGCTCACTTAAGACCTCGTTGGACATAATATCTAGGTTAACGATAATATCCTTTGACTCTTTACGCTTGATGGTAAATGGTTTGGCATAGCACGGCTCTGGATTAATAATTTCCGGTCGCTCGCCACCCTCTAGCTCATCAAACTGGTTAATAATATCCTTGATTTCTGCACGATGCTTCTTTAGATCACCAGCAATCGTCAGGCGCAAGTTCTTGGCCACAAAGTACTTTTTGCGGTGCTCATTCACATCAACTAGCTCCACGTTATCAATAGTAGCAATTGATTCTTCCACCGTCAGGCGCTTCTGCCCCATGCGCTTACCGATTTCACCACCAATCACTCGGCCAGGATTACGCAGGTAACCGCCCATCTCACTATGAATATTCTTGCGCTCACGCACTAGGTCAGCTTCCTCGTAAATACCGTTGCAAATAATATGTTTCAGCAGATTCAATACACGCGGTAGGTCATCCCGAGCACAGCGCCGCTCTAACCACAATAGGTTATCGCCCGTATAAGCATTACTATAGGCACCATTGCGCTCGTTCTCCCACTTCATCTGCTGACGTGTAAAGAGGTCGTTGGCTGCACCGTCAATCATATGTTCGATCACATGCGATACCTGCATTTTGTGCTCAAAGTCTATGGCATACTTCCGCCCCGCGCGAAAGCCCGCTTCAACGCAAACATCTGGCACGCCCGGCACGTCAATCAGTAGCGCTTTCACGCCCTTCTTAGTTGCATATTCCTCAGTACTATATTTCAGCATTTACTACCCTCCTCTGCTAGCCTAAAACAATTTACCAAAGCGCTCGTATAGGTCATCCGCCACCGCTTTGTGCGTGTTGCCATACAATCCCAATGTCCAGATATTAGCATCCAGAAACTCGCGCACCAAGGCGATCAGCTGCTCGGCCGTCACAGCGTTAATCTGCACCGGTACCGCCTCTGAGTTCTCAATCATACCATCACGAAAGTAACGGGTAGCTAGGCGCATAGCAATCTGCCCCGCCGTCTGCATGCTCATCTGGTAGCGACCGAGGGCATACGTCTTAGCGTCCGCCAGCTCCTCAGTATCAACATTGCCATCAGCAATGCGCCTCAGTTCCCGCACAATTACATTGACTACGGACGGCAGCTTAGACTCCGCCACCTCGGTGAAGAAATCCCACGAGCTGTTGTAAAAGCCAATATCATTTTGGCTGATCACATAATAAGCCAAACCCCGCCGCCGGGCTTCGCCCTGAATACGCGAATGAAGTGTACCGGTCAAGATGTGGTTCAGCAGTAGCGCCGTCCACTGGTCGGCCTGCTCTAGCGCCCGCGGCACGTTCAGACTGATGTTCATATAGATTTCGGGCACGTCCTTACGCCGCACCACGATGGGCGCCGCCGAGTGAAGTTCTTCATAAGGAATCGCCAGGCGCTGTCCTGCTGGCAGCTCAAAGGTGTCTAGGGTAGACTTTAGCTCGTCCAGGCGCTCACCACCGAAGTCCCCTGCCACAATAAAACGCATGTTCTGGGCGGTGTGCGTACGCTTGTAGTGTTCACGAATGTCCGCCACCGTGATGTTCTTCATGGAGTCCAGACCCTCCTGCACCGTCTTGGTCTGATAGCCCAAATTCTGCGCCAGCTTCAGCGGCAACACCCAATCGGCCTGCGACAGGTAGCCCGATAGCTCACTGCGCACATTGCCCATCTCGCTATTAAATTCACCTTCTACAAAATGCGGCTCACATATAGCATATTTCTGCAGAGTCAAAATGCGTTGCCATTCAAAGGCCGCACAATCCGCCACATAGGTCATGGCATAATCCTCTGTAAAAGCATTGTGCATAGCACCGTTTTTAGTGAATGCGGCATCGTAAGCCTGCGCCGACTCAAACCCGTCGCTAGCGCCAAAGGCCATGTGTTCCATAATGTGGGCGGTCTCTGACTTATGGGCGTAGTCTTTCACGAAGCGCGCACCCGCCCGGAAGCGGAACTGGCTAGACATCACCGGCGAGCCAGGGACATTAACAATCAGGCCTTTCGCGCCCGACTTTAACTGGTATTCCTGAACCGTATACTTCACTGCTCGCCTACTCTAATCTATCTTTTTAATCTATCTTCCTCGCTGATAAATATAGTACTATAAATTACCTTTTGATTAAAGAACTATCGCCTCGTCTGAAACCCACCCGATTGCTAACGCAATCTGCCCTCCCTTAGCAGAGAGGGACAAAATTATCTTGCCACCGGTGGAACTACAGGCGACTAGAATACAGCTTATAGCTTCAGTTCTGGGTAAATCTTCTTAGTTACCGGGTCGACCTCGTAACGCATAGTTGGAAATGGCACACCCTCGCGAGCCGTCACGCCTTCTAGCATCCAGAAGACGCGCTCGCTATAACCCCAGCCGCAAGCGGGCGGCATGCCGTATTCCAGCATCTCGACAAAGTCAATGTCTAACATCATGGCCTCATTATCGCCGGCTTCGCGCATCTTTTGCTGCTGCTCGAACCGCTGCAGCTGGTCAATCGGGTTGTTTAACTCGGAATAGCCATTACCTAGCTCACTCCCCGCAATAATCGGCTGGAAACGTTGAGTGGATTTACCGTCTGGGTTCGCCTTAGATAGCGGCGAGATGAACTTTGGCGTGTTAATTAGCCAAACTGGACCAGCTACGTCTTTGCGGATATGCTTCCATAGCTTATCTATGCCACGGGACAGGTTATCACTCTTCGCGATCTCAATCTTGTTCTCGGCCAGCTTCGCTTTGACTTCATCTAGTGTGGTATTGTAGACATCAATGCCGAAATGCTTCTGAATTACCTCGGCATAATCCCAAACTTCCCACTCTTTGTCCAGATCCACATCAAAACCGTTGATCTTGAACTGCAGGGTGCCAAAGGTTTCCTTGGCCACATACTTATACATACCCTCCATGAACTTCATGCCGTCGCGCCAGTCCCAATAGGCGTGATACCATTCCATTGCCACGTGCTCGGGTAAGTGCTCGTCATCGATACCTTCGTTACGGAAACGTGGGCCGATGTCGTAGACCTTCTCGTAACCAGCACCCAGCAGGCGCTTCAGCGGTAGCTCGTGACTAATACGCAAATATAAATCCTGATCCAAGCTGTCCATGTGGGTTTTAAAAGCGTTGGCATCCGCGCCACCAGTGGTGTGTTCTAGCACCGGGATGTTAATTTCAATAAAGCCGTGTTGGTTCAGGTAGTCCCGCGTCGCCTGCCAGAATTTGCTACGGCGAATAAAGCGCTCGCGCACCTCTGGATTGACGTTCATATCAATATACCGACGGCGTAAACGTGCCTCCTTGTCGGTAAAGCCCTGACGATCTGGCATAGGACGTAGGGTCTTAACTAGTAGCCTTAGCTTAGTCACGCCCAGTGAGATTTCGCCGGTCTTAGTCTTCATCACCTTGCCGGTCGCCTGAACAAAGTCGCCACTATCTAGCAGATTCAGTTCTTTGATACCTAGCAGGTTCTCAGCCGGGTTCAGTTCCGCTACATCGCCAGTATGTAGGAATAGCTGAACCTGCCCTGTCATATCGCGCAGCACGATAAAGGCGATCTTACCAAACTTGCGTAGCGACAAGATGCGACCAACCACAGTCTGCTCGGTGTTCTCAAGTTCCTCAAATTGCGGCGCAATCTGCCCCGCCCCGATGGTGCGGTCGGCGTGAGCTGGATAGGGATCCAGCCCCAATTTCTTAATAGTCTCGAGCTTCTTCAACCGCTCGTTTCGATAATCTGCTAGTGTTGCCATATGGGTATATTATACCACATAAATTAACACCTCCCTTTCGCAAAGGGAGGTGGCAGGCGTAGCCTGACGGTGGGTTCGATGCTTTTAGTTAATCTTCTTAATCGTATAATTCTTCTCGCCCTTCGGGGTCTTGACAGTAACGGTGTCACCCACGTGCTTGCCCATCAAAGCAGCGCCTAGAGGTGATTCGTGACTAATCTTGCCGTTCAGTGGATCAGCTTCAATCGTGCCGACCACATCAAAGGTCATCGAATTGCCGTTCAGCTCTACCTCAACAGTGTCACCCAAGCTCACCGTGCCGTCGCCATCACTGGCGATAATCTGCGCACCTTGTAAAATCTCTTCAATCTCGGCAATGCGTGATTCAACACGAGACTGCTTTTCGCGGGCGGCCGTGTATTCGGCGTTCTCACTTAGATCGCCGTTCTCGCGGGCGGTAGCAATCTCGTCAGCAATTTCGCCACGGCTAGCCGTCAGCTCTTTTAGCTCGGCCTCTAAGTCAGCCTTGCCCTTTGCGGTAATGTGGAAAACTTTCTTCATAATCTAACCTCCTTGCCATCTGGCTACAGATATAATAAAAAGCCAAGATGAACTTTAGCTTTATAGATTGTATCATACTTGGCGCTAGGTGCAAGACATATAATGCTTAAGCTTGCTAGTTAGACGCTGATGTTATATTGTAAAGGCAGATTGCAATACTGCAGTCCGAAACTTACCAATTGATTGGAGGAATTATGTCGGACAAACGACAAGCTTATGTAGTTGATGCAAGTGTCTTTCGTGGCGCTGGCGTAGAGCCACTTAAGGATTATCGCGAGAACAGTGATTTCATCGTGCCGATCCAAGTGATTGACGCCCTGGAAGAGCAAGATCCGCGCAAGCTGGGTGCGAGCTACGGCTCTCGCCTAGCCTTTGAATTCTTGGAGCGGGTGCGGAGACAGTGCAATAATGAGACTATTTGTCACAAAGGTGCTGAACTTGGCAATGGCAATCGCTTGATTGTTCCCAAGGAGCGCGAGGGTGTTGCCTATCGCAAGTTGGCCTATGCGGTCATCGATACAACTAGGGAGTATGTCAAAGGCCACGGCAGCATCCCGACAACCATTCTCAGCAATAGCCCTGGCACGCGCTTCCGCGCTAACCAGAATAACATATCGGCCGAGCCCTACGGCGACGAATTCAATCCGTTTAGCGGCTGGTTCCGAGACATTAAGGTTGACGAACAGGAACTGGCTGCGGCTCAGGCCCGGAAAGAATCAGGGCGAAACTTTAACGCCAAAGCCTGGGAGGAGGCCGTCATTGCTGCCGTACATGCGCGGGCTGATGAATTGCACATCAGTACGCCGTCCCACGTTGCATTGACCATTAAGGACGACGCCAATCATAAAGGCGTGTGGCTGGCGAACGTAAACAACAAATCGGTTAAACCACTGGAGTCACAAAGCCTCGGCAAGGTTAAGCCTATGAATTGCGAGCAGAAGATTGCCATCAGTTACCTGCTGGATCCTGAAATTCGCCTGGTTTCACTGGGCGGCATCGCTGGCGCCGGCAAGACCTTCTTGTCCTTGGCGGCCGGGCTAAACCAGATCTCCCAGCACTCAGACTACAATAAGATCATTGTCTATCGTACGCTGTACGGCGTTGGCCAACAAAACCTGGGCTTTTTACCTGGTACCGAAGCCGAGAAGATGGCGCCTTGGGCTGAAGCCATTTACGACGATGTCGAGATTATTGACAAGAGACGCATTCAAACCAAGTACAATCAGTTCGGCCGTGAATATCAGGTGATAGACGGTATTGAAGTCAAACCTATTACCTATATCCGTGGCGTTACCAAGCGCAACAGCATCATTATTGTTGACGACGCTCAATCACTAGAGCGCTCTGAGCTACTTGATGTACTATCGCGCGTTAAGGATACAAAGGTAGTCTTTACACACGACATGAGCCAAAACGACAACAACTATGTCAGTCGCGGAACTAGCGTGGTCAAGTTAGTTAACGACTTAATGAACAAGAAAATGGTCGCGTCCATCAACTTCACTGAATCGCAACGCGACAGTCTGGCGCAAATCGCCAGTGAGATGCGTCTTGCCGAAATCGGCCTCTGATCAATGACGAACTAGCCTTCATTTAGGTTAGTCCGCCCCGCCCCGGCTCATTCACTTGAGCCGGGGTTTTAATTAGACACAAAAGCAGTTTAATAGTCTAAAGTCCGCCCCTACAAAGGGTGACTAACGAAGCCGCTAGCTTCAATCGGTTACACAACTAAAGTCCCCGCCTATAAAGGCGGGGTAAGCAGTACTGGGAAACGCAAGATGTGTTCGTGGCAAACTAAAGTCCCCGCCTATAAAGGCGGGGCAAGCAGTGGCGATAGCCACGCTGGGGCGGTTTTATTCACTTCTCTTAAAATCAATGTTAATAGTAAGATAGATGAATAAAACCCCTCAGACGCCCTGCGGGCGCCAGCTCCCCTTTATAGAGGAGCGCTTTAATTTTTATCCCAGCTTTTCAATCAGCTGCTCTAGCGATAGATTTTCGCTGGCCTGCCCAGTGCGAGATTTATACTCCAAAGTATTCGCCGCCACGGTCTTTGGACTGATTACCACACGATGCGGAATACCCATCAAATCACCATCAGCAAACTTCTCGCCTGGTCGTGCGTCCGTGCGGTCGTCCCACAGTACATCCACGCCGGCGTCCTGTAGTGCCTGATACACTTTATTGCCCTGTTCCAACACCGCTGAATCTGTACCGATAGTAACCAGGTATACCCGATATGGTGCAATATTGTCTGGCCAGACTAAACCGCGATCATCGCTGAACAGTTCAGCTATCACACCCATCACGCGCGTTACACCGATGCCGTACGAGCCATAGTAGAACGGCTTCTGCACATTATCACGATCAGCAAAAGTAATTCCCATCTGCTCGGCTTTCTCGGTACCAAAGTTAAAGATATTGCCAACCTCGGCCGAACGCACCTTTTCTAGCTTACTGCGATCCAGCTTTAGGTCACGCACGGCGTCCTCTAACACCTCCTCGTTCACCGCCACGTTCTTCTCGCGATCTAGATATAGCCAGTCTTCACCGGCGTCACAAATAGTTTGGAACTCGTGGCTATATTTAGTAAAGGCACCACCCGAGGCAAAGGTTACATAGGTCAAATTACCGATACCTAGGCGCTCATAGATGCGCTTATATGCCTCGATCACACCGTTATAGAACCGCTCTAGATCTTCCTTAGTCGCGTGCACCGAATACATATCCTTCATCAGGAACTCACGCCCACGCATAATTCCCGCCTTAGCCCGTAGCTCGTTGCGTAACTTGGTCTGGAACTGATATACCGCCACTGGCAAATCTTTATAGCTGTGCACGTAATCACGCAGCATGTTCATGATCGGCTCTTCGTGCGACCAGGCTAGGCCGATATCCTCACCAGTCTGCAGCTTAGTCTTAAACCAGATGTCGACTAGCTTATCATCCCAGCGACCGGTAGTCTGCCACACCGCCTTGGGCTGCAAGTTAGTCATCAGCAGTTCCTGACCACCAACAGCATTCATTTCGTCACGTATAATCGCCTTAATTTTCTCGAGCGTGCGTAGCCCTAGCGGCAGATAGGCGTATACCCCCGCCATTTCCTTATGTACGTACCCCGCCTTAATTAGCAGCTTGGCATTTAACGACGTTTCGTCCGCCGGTACAGTTTTGCTAGTTTTGGTAAACAGTTCAGTTCGTTTCATACTCTAATTATACACTACATAGCCCCGCAACACGGTCGAGACTAACTTAATCTCAAGCAGCTAGAACAATTTCCAGATATCGGCAATGGTGACCAGGATGATAATTGCGAATAGTACCAACATGCCATAGCTAACGATGGTTGCCTCTTTCTCTTCGGTCAATTTCTTGCCGCGCAGGCGGTACCAGGCCATCAGGTACCAGCGGCCGCCGTCCAGTCCTGGAATCGGCAGAATGTTCATGACCGCCAGTGACAAGGCAATAATCGCCGAAATGTACAGCAGGGTCAGCGGTCCACCCGCCAGCGCCGTTGGGAAGATGTAGCCCAGGATGCCAATCGGGCCAGAGACACTATCGCTGACGGCAGCTAGTTCAGTATTTGCTGCACCCGAGCCGGTCACCAAATCCCATAGCCCCATAAACAGATTGCCAATCATACCACCGATACCAGCAATAGTCATCCACATCAGCTGTAACGTGTCGATAATGGCCACAATCGGTGCCGACCAGGTCGCCTTGATGGTGGCCGATTGACTATTGTAGGTCGTAACACCTAGAATACCTTTACCATCCTTATTATCTTTAGCCAATTTTACATCAATGGACTTTTCTTTACCGTCGCGCTCTACCACGACTGTCACCTTTTTGCCGGCACGTTCTTTAGTTAGTTCAGGCACCTGAGTGGAGAACTCAGTTTTCACACCGCCGACCGAGACGATATTGTCCTTGGCCCGCAGCCCAGCCTTATCGGCCGCCGAGCCCTTAACTACTTTATCAATCGTTACAATACCCTTAGTGCCATGGTTGTCGCCCGCAACCGCAAATTGATTAGCGCTTAATTTAGGTATGCCAAAGAACGCCAGCACCATAAATAGCACCACGGCGGTCAGAAAATTCATGAACACACCAGCAAACAGGATTTTGGTTTTAGCCCAGAAGGAAGCCGCACCGTAGGTACCCTTGCCTTTAGCGTCGTCACTTTCACCCTTCATCTTACAGAAGCCGCCCAGTGGTAGCCAGTTCAGCGTAATCAGCGTTTTCTTATATTTGCCCAATACCTTAGCTTGCGGTGGGAAGCCAATACCGAACTCCTCTACATCCACGCCGTTCCTTAGTGCCACAATCATGTGCCCTAGCTCATGGATAATTACCAAAATCACCAGAATAATTAGGCCGACAATTGCACCCAGCACAATCTGCCACCACTCTAAACCGCTTAACAAAACTCTACCCTCCTAAATCTCAAATTCAAATTGCTTATTTATATAATACCAAACAATGCCTCCCTTTCGCAAAGGGAGGTGGCACGGCGTAGCCGTGACGGTGGGTTCAATATTTTATTTTCCAAACCTACGGTGGCGATGAGCAAATTCATCTAGACAATCGTCAAAATCCGCCTCGGTCATATCTGGCCAGTTCTTTTTTAGGAACAGGAACTCAGCATAAGCCGCCCGCCACAGCATGAAGCCGCTAATGCGCTCTTCACCGCTGGTGCGCACCACCATATCCAGATCCGGCAAATCTGGATGATACATATATTTGTCCAAATCCGTATCATTGAAGTCCTTTAGACTAACCGCCCCACTCTGCACGTCGGCTGCTAGGTGCTTCGCCGCGTCCACAATTTCCGCCCGGCCACCATAGTTGAAGCATAGCGCCAGTGTGGTCGAAGTGTTATCCTTAGAATCCTCCTCGGTTTCGTGAATGGCCTCTAAAATGGGTGCACTCAGGCGGTCACGCCGACCCAAGAAGATAATCCGAAAGCCATCCTTCACCATCTGTTTCATGTCGTTCTTAAAGGCCGAGAGGAACAGCTTCATCAGATAGCCGACCTCTTCCTCACTGCGCTGCCAGTTCTCGGTCGAGAAAATAAAGGCACTAACGTATTTTATGCCCCTATTCTGCGCCACATAGGCCATGTGCTTTAGCACCTCAAAGCCCTTCTTGTGTCCGTTATAGGTTGGCAAATTACGCTCCCTGGCCCAGCGACGATTACCGTCAACTATAAACCCGATATGATTAGGTAAAATTCTCGCTTCGTTGGTCATTGGCGGCCCCTACATTGTCATGACTTCTTTTTCTTTGGTTTTAGCGATGTCAGCTAGCTTCGCAGTGGATTTTGCTACACTGTCGTCAATGCCAGATTCTAGACGCTTCTGATCGTCCTCGCTAATATCCTTAGCCTCTTTGGCGGACTTGATGGCCTTACGAGCCTCATCACGGATGGCGCGCAGGCCAATCTTAGCTTCTTCTAACTTAGCATTCAATTGCTTCACAATCTCGCGACGACGCTCCTCAGTCAGTGGCGGAATTGGCACACGAACATTACGGCCATCATCCGACGGGTTGAAGCCCAAGGTTGGGTCGCTGGCAATTGCGTTGGAAATCGCATGTACATTCGCTGGATCAAATGGTGTCACCAGGATCTGCGTGGCCTCAGGGGCGCTTAGGCTAGCCACCTGGTTTAGCGGCATCTTAGTACCGTAAACCTCGACCCGCACACTACTGAGCATATCGGGATGGGCACGACCCGTACGCACCTTCTTAACCTCCTCAGCAAAACGTGCCACGGCGGCGTCAAACTTCTCGTCGTAAATACTTGTATCCATAAGTAGATTATAGCATAGAGGTTAGATTATGTCCTAAGCCGCTAGGCCATCTTCTAACGCCGTGCCTTTAATTTGGGCGTTGTAGCTAGCAGTAGACATGCGATCCTGTGCCTGAGCCGCCATTAAGTCTTCGCTCTTCTCGATAGTATTTAGTTGCTCGCGGCTATCGTTGATGACTTCTTCGGTTGGCGTTTTGCCGCCTAAGACTTCTTCCACATTCTCAGCAATCGCTTCCCAGCCCAAAATCTGTTGCTTGCGCTCCTCTGACTGTGCATCAAAGTCAAATGGCTCTTTCTCGCGAGTTAAATATTTTTCTAACTCTGGGTTGATGGGATTTCCTTGATTATCGTATTGCATATTTTTATATTCCTTTTCTGAATATTAGGCTATCATAAGTGTGATTATTTGTCAATGTGATTGTGCTATGATTGACAGTATGTATTCCTCATTGTATAATATAGTTATTCTACTAGTGCAAGCGCTAATATTCTGCACTAGCTAGGACACGATACCGATTTGATTCACCAGGCTTCATTCTGCTCCGCAGTCAAGTATGACACTAAGCGCTTGATCGACTTTGCCAGCGATGATCAACTGACCTACGGCGTCGAGTTTATTGCTACGCAGAAGTTCCAAGATCTACTCAGTCAATTTCTCGAGGACGAGCGTGTCGACGTTTACGGCATTAACCTAGCCAAAGTTGACCGCTATCATCTGGTAACACCACAAAAATCAACTGCCAACATACTAATTGGCATTGAGCTGTAGCCCTACTCTGCAAGACATTAGTAGCCACCCGTATCATGCGGGTGGCTTTAAAATATGTCTAACTCAACTTATATAGACCACTGTTTCATAGAGACAGGTGCAGTCCCAGTAGAGAGACGCTTATTACGATTAATTACATGTTCGCCAACTGCACTCAACTTTTGTCCAGCTGGAACTTTGTCGAGTGTTAGCAACTTCTGCGAACGGTAATTTTGTTGGTCAGGTTTAGATGGCAATACAATTGCGCCATTATCATTCAACTTTTTCATATTTTCTTCCACTTGACTCATACTACCCTTAGGATCACCAGCCAACAAGCTTTGTTTAACTTTATCCTCACTCCCCGTCGAGCCGACTACATAAAAGTCTCCACCACTTACTTTGGTGCGTTTATAGTTTTTGGGGTCAGTTAGAATACCACGAAACTCCTGCTCTTCGTCCTTCGTGACAGTAAGCCCCACTTCGTCGCGTGTCAGCAACTGAGATAGCACAAACTGCACTAAATAGTTCTTGTTAGTAGGCCGCCACATTGTAATATCTTTATTGCCGCGATCAAAATTATTTGCAGCATACACTGTAATCATATTGTCTGGATCGGTTGCAAATTCGTTTCGACGGTTAAAGCCCTTCTTATAATCCCTAAAATCATGATCACCTAGCCAATATGCCTGGTTAAGCGGAGTCAAGTGCTCTACACTCGCCCCTTTCGACACCGCATCAGAGTCAACATAGTAGTAAACATTGCCGTCGTAAGGATCTCTAATGATACCGCTCTCAATTCTATCGGTATAGCTCTTACTGCGTATTGCATATTTACCCATATCACGCAAGCGAATATCTCGCCGATCCTCGTATTCCTGCTCCAGGTTGTCGTCATAGAATTTATGACGAACAGGTTGACCGTTATTCCAGTCGTTATAGCTAATATCTTTAGCGCCGTAATCGTTTACCATGTCACACATTCGACTTAGCGCAAAGTCAGCCATCAGTCGCACCGTACGCTCATCAACATTAGGATCACGCAATAGATTATTATTTCGTATATCATCTTCTGACAAATGAGTTTTACGTGATTCGGATATCATCATAATGTCCCTATCCTAGCATAAGCTTGATAAAATGTCAATATTATATTAAAAGGCCGGCAGGATTACTCCCGTCGGCCGTTACTAGATGGGTTATTAGTTGGCTAGCTTACGCAGCGTCACTAAATGTTGACATGTTATCATGATACAGCATACCAGCCTGAGTACGATCGGGATGCCAGGCACCCCTTGACCAGTGCCAATCGATCACAATTTTTTGGTTACTACCTAGCACCCTGGTATATACTCTCGCCAAGTTATTCTGGGGCGGAGTGATGTAGTTGTAAGCACTACCTTTGCCATTCCATAGCGAGACAATACCCACGCCCGAGGTCTCAACATCACAAATTATTGATTGAATAGCCGCAAAATAGGCCTTATGCGTCAGAATACTTTCAACGCCATCCATTCGATAATATGTGATGTAGCCATCGCGATTGACGGCAAACGATGTAGAGCCAGCTCGTTTGCCATTATTCACCATCCTTGAATAGGTCCGTCCATTACGGTCGCAACGGATTCACATATTATAAAACAAATCCAGCAATTATTAAATAACCAAGACGCCCCATTCTATGAGGCGTCTTGGCGTTTGCTGTGAACTAAGGATTAGTCTTCAGTCACACCTAGCTCAAAGCGAGCAAAGCGACGGACAACGATGTTTTCGCCTAACTTGGCGATGTTTTCCTTGATCAAGGTACCCATGTCCTTGTCCTCGTCCTTCCAGTACGGCTGATCCAGTAGTACTAGCTCGCTAAAGTATTTCTTTAGCTGACCATCGATAATCTTATCCAAGATATCTGCAGGTTTGTTGGCATTCTTTGGATCGTTCTTCGCAGCCTCGATTAGCTCGGCACGCTTATCAGCCTTCACCTGCTCTGGCACGTCCTTTTCGCTAACCCACTTTGGATGCATAGCAGCAACCTGCATAGCAACCTCGTGCGCTAGCTCCTTGAACTGGTCAGTGCGCGCAACAAAGTCGGTCTCACAATTTATCTCTACAATCACGCCAATGCGACCATTATGCACGTAAGATTCAATCAAGCCTTCACGAGCTTCGCGCTCACCACGCTTCTCGGCTTTGGTCAGGCCCTTCTCACGCATAGCCTTTAGTGCCTTATCAAAATCACCGTCAGCCTCGACTAGCGCTTTCTTGGCGTCAGTCAGACCCACGCCAGATAGCTCGCGTAGCTTCTTAATCTCATCAAGAGTTACACCCATTATTTTCTCCTATAATTATTAATTATTTGCTTTCTTTAGCAGCCTTACGCTCGGCAGCGCGCTCGCTGGCGACCGCAGCACCCGCCTTGACAGCTTCGTCGATGTAGCTAGCAACTAGTTTCAGAGTCGAAATAGCGTCGTCGTTGGCTGGAATAACATAGTCGACACCACGTGGATCAGCGTTGGTATCGCAAATCGCCACCACTGGGATATTCAGCTTGTTGGCCTCGTTAATGGCATTGCGATCCGACACAGCATCTAGTACAAACAAAGCACCCGGCTTGCCACGCATTTCCTTAATACCACCATACTTGACGTTCAGACCATCAATTTCTTCCTGATAGCGCTGAACCTCTAGCTTGTTGTAGCGGCTAGCTAATTCACCGCTAGCCATGCGCTTTTCTAGCAGCTTCAATTTCTTGATTTGGCTAACAGTAGTAACCTGGTTAGTTAGCATACCACCTAGCCAGCGCTCGACCACATATGGCTCACCTGCGTTCTCGGCCGCTTCCTTTGCCACTTCCTTGGCCTGCTTCTTCGTGCCGACGTATAGAATCTGGCGACCACGACCAGCCACTTCCTGCAGGAACTTCTGTGCCGCCTCAATCTGAGCAACGGTCTTTTCTAGGTTAATAATATGTACGCCGTCCTTCTTGCCGTAAATATATTCGGCCATGCGTGGATTCCAGCGTGAAGTCTTGTGACCAAAGTGGGCACCAGCCTCGAATAGCTGTTTAATGTCAACAGTTGACACCTCTAAACTCCTTCCCTTTGCTATCCGCCCCGAGTAATCAGGAGTTATGCGAATAGCTGTTTCATTAAATTAATATTACAAGAAGGATTATACCAAAAATAGATCAAATAGTCTATAGCCGTGCATTAAGACAAGATCTCGTCTATTGGCGAAGTAAGTGTGGAATCAGACTCAGGAATCTTATAAGTTGACTCGCCATTTGATGCCGCATCAATGTCGCTTGGGTTAGAGGTCGGGTCACTCAATAGCTCGGCTAGGCTAACTGCGGCAATATGACCTAATGCATTTGCGCGCCGCCGCCTCAGCTCTGCATTATCCGCAGAATCTTCTAACGTGTCAGCTGACCTTTGATCTATCGCTTTACTGTCGTCATCACCAGGCTGCCAGTCTGAATCAATGCCGTCTCCCCATTCATAAACGCCTGGGTAATTGGCTGATTCTACATGCTCGCTATTTTTGTTTTTCATGATGTCTGTATATTAGCACAAGCATTTAACTTTGTCAATATTGCAAGTCTATTGTGCTTTTGCTAAACTAACGTCAGTTAATATTTTAATGGTGGGAGATAAATAGAGAAAATGAGAGACAACAATCCTTTTAAACCAGTTTTACCAAAGCCGGTTACTGATAACGACCTAGCAACCGACCCTAGCGCCGATAATTTCCTTGCTAGTAGCGATGGCGTCGACGACCGCCTCAGCCAGCATGCGACCTTGGACGGCATGCTGTCAGCCAACGCACGTCAGAACAATGATTTTGGTGACATTGCAAATGTTGCCGCAAGACACCAACACCACGAGCCAATCACGCCTACGTTTAACGCCAAGCCAGAAGAAGCCAACAATGCTGTAGAACACAATCACGACGAAAAAGCCAACAAGGAAGAAAGTAAGCCTAGTAGCAATAGCAATAAGGCCGACATTTTTGCCGTCGCAGCTGCTGCCGCCGATAACCAAACCACACCGCCCAAGGCGCTGGATAAGCCCAACAAGAAAGCCCCTGTCCAAAAAGCTAATGGTAGCGAAAAGCAGGTTACTATTTCCCTGCTCACTATCGTGTTTGGCGCACTATTCATAATTTCAACCATTGCAGCAGTATATTTCTATATGCAAAACAATAAGAGTCAGAATGATCTTGCTGATGCCAAAGCCAAGGTTAGCCAACTCAGCGACACCGCTAGCAACGATAGCGCCGAAAGCGACAAGGCCACTACCAACTACGACGCCCTGCAGAATCGCATACAGGATCTGAGCAAACAGGTAACCGATAAGGATAAAACTATCAGCGACAAGCAAAAGACTATTGACGACCAGAATGGCAAGATTACCACGCTAAATAAGCAAGTAACAGACCTACAGAACAAGATCAATAGTGACAAGACCGTCAGCGATAACATGAAGAGCCTAGTAACTACATTATGTACTAATGATCAGTTTAAGTCATCTAGCGCCTGCGTCAGCAACGGCCAAAGCCAGAGCAAGAATAACAGCCAATCTAATCAGGCGGTAGCGCCAACAACCAACACCAGTACAGTGCAGAATACTCGCCCATAGGTAAGCAATAACCACGTCAAAAGTAGCCCGCAATTACGCGGGCTACTTTTAAAATCACCAGCTCTACACCGCTTTTGACTTTTTAGTCTATCTAGGTTAAAATACTACAGATATGAAAGCAAATATTCACCCAGACAATTACCGCTTAGTTGTTTTTGAGGATGAGGCCGCTAACTTTTCGTTTCTAACTAAGTCAACTGCCCCAACCAACGAGACCATCAAGTGGGAAGATGGCAACGAGTATCCTGTTGTCCGTCTACACATCAGTAGCGCCAGCCACCCATTCTTTACTGGCGAAGAGAAGATTATCGATACCGAAGGTCGTGTCGATCGCTTTGCCGCCAAGATGAAGGCTGCTAAGGAAGCTAAGGAAGCCCTAGCGAAGCGCAACGCTGCTAAGGCCGAGGCCGCCAAGAAGGCTGCCGCCGAGGCTGCTAAGGCTAAGACTGAAGCCTAGTATCAGTATTCAATAGGATTAAAAATACCCCTTTTGTGGGTATTTTTAATTGCCAGCCCTATTTGGGGCGGGCAATAGTTATTGTTTATCTGTTATAATATAGCTATGGAAATTAAGATAAATCTTGATGAATTGAATAGCGAGAAGGCCGAACTAGAGGCCTTTATGGCCGACCCGGACGCCTACTCTAACCCGGATTACGCCAGCAAGGGCAAGCGCCTATCCGAGGTTACCGATATTCTAGACCGCGCTAAATTGCGTGCCGATTTAGAGAATCAGCTAGCAGAAGCCAAACAGTTAGCAACCGGCCAAGACGCCGAACTGGCCGAACTAGCGCAGTCAGAAATCCCAGAGCTAGAGGACAAGATTGACGATATTAACGACGAGCTCAATGCTATGTTGGCACCTCACGACCCCAACGATGATAAAAATGTCATCATGGAAATTCGCGCCGGGGCCGGTGGCGATGAGGCCTCTCTGTTTGCCGGCGAACTGCTAAAAATGTATCTACGCTACGCCGAGAACCACGGCCTGAAAACAGAAATCATGAGCGAGAGCACCAACGAAGCTGGCGGCATCAAGGAAGCCGTTTTAAAGGTTACAGGCGACCAACCTTATGCAAAATTAAAGTTTGAGTCTGGTGTCCACCGTGTGCAGCGCGTCCCCGTTACGGAATCACAGGGCCGCATTCACACCAGCACCGCCACCGTCGCCGTGTTACCGGAGGCGTCCGAGACAGATATCCAGATTGATCCGAAAGACTTACGCATCGATATCTATCGCAGTTCCGGCCACGGCGGTCAGGGGGTCAACACCACCGACTCAGCCGTGCGCATCACTTACCTGCCCACCGGCCTGATCGTTACCAATCAGGACGGCCGATCACAGATTCAAAACAAGGAAAAAGCCATGGAAGTCCTGCGCTCACGCCTGTTGCAACAGAAGATTGATCAGCAGAACGCCGCCGAGTCGGCCGAGCGGCGCGCCCTAATCGGCAGTGGCGACCGTAGCGAGAAGATTCGCACCTACAACTTCCCGCAGGATCGCATCACCGATCACCGCATTAAATACAGCCGCAGTGGCATCCCTGCTGTTATGAACGGCGACATCGACGACATCATCGAGCATCTCCAAGCCCAAGAGCGCGAGCTCAATCTCAAGAACGCCGAGATATAGTAGAATTCATAGTACTTGCTCGACTGAGCACCAAATTTAATAGCCCCAGATACACCGGGGCTATTATCGTAGCTGATAAATATTTTATTCAATTTTGTTAGAACCAACATCGAGCAGCTGCACGAAAGCCCCACCCCCATCAGGGTAAAGGACGGGCAAGGCAAACTCAGCTCCCCCTCCTTGACGGAGAGGGTGGCACTTGCATCGAGTGAGGTTAAATGTCTACTGAAACGGATTTGCGGTAATCGTGTAGACTAGGTCAGCCTGGTAAGTGCCAGAGGGTTGGTTAGTATCTAGATTCACACCGTAGGCTACCTTGGTGTTATCGCCGGTAGTTTGATCGGGGCGTGTATCGGTAGACTTAATAGCTACAGCGTTATCGGTGCTACTGGGTATCTTAGCGAAGGTAGTTGATGCTGTTGGATTGGTATAATCGGCTTCACTGCCAAAGCCTTTACCATTCTGATCAGGTAGCGCATAGCCCCAGGTGTTTTTGGTTAGTGGTGAAGCGTTAGTACCTGCAAGTGTGGTAATGGTGTGTTTGCTATTAGCGGTACTAGTTAGGTTGTTGCTACCTTTGGCTTTCATGGTTAAGCTGTAGCCATAGCCACTGTTGGTCTTGGTGGTAATGGTACTAATGGCAGATAGGAGCTTACTGATTGATCCATCACTGTTACCTAGGTTAGCTAGTTGGTTATCTAAGGCAATGTCTACAGTAGCATTAGCTACATCAGCAGATTGTTGAACTGGGGTAATAATGGGATTACTATCAGTTACGGTAACGTAATCTATAGCACTAGATAGCTTGGCATTATCTCCGGTAGCCTCTATATTGTTTAGTTTTAGGCTTATACCGACTAGTCTATTCTCTATAGTGCTATTGTCTATCCACTTAATAGCCGTGGTATTGGATGGCAGGTCAATACCTTCGCCCGCTGCTGCCTTAGATTTTAGATCGTTAATGTTTAGCTAGGCTTAGGGTTGAGTCTTGGTACTTAATGCTTTTAGTTCCATTCTTATCTCCGTTATATGGGAGGATAGATAGCGTGGTCATTGTTTTATCTGGAACATCTTTATCTGGGTTGCTGTAGGTGGTGTAGGTATAGGTTTGGGAGTCACCGGGAAGGAGGCCGGCGCTAGACCCAGAGAGGTTATAGCCGTAAGAGCCGGTAACCTCTGCAACACTGAAAGATTGTGATGTGTCGCGCCAACTTTTATCGAGTCTAGAGGTACCATCACCTTTCATACTGACGCTAATGGTTCTAGTGGTTGGAGTATTAATGATTGGAGACACTGTTACATCCATAGTTATGTCTGGTTGCTTAGTGTTATTAGCGTCTTTAGACCCTACTGTACCTAGTGGGAAATTAATAGTGGTTGTACCATCAGTATTCTTAGTTACGGATGTTGGCGTAATGGCCTTACCATCATATTTATATGAACCAGCTACAGGTGAGATATCTGTAGGTAGGGTTACCACGGCAGACACGTTCGTATCTGCCGCATAGGCATAAGGTGTAATGGTTATATGTTCAGTTTCATTGGGTATAGCATTGGGGCTAGTGCTGCTATTGTTGCTGAGTGCTAAGGTTGGGCGGATTTTACCGGGAACAATCCGCAGGTATGTCTCGCCAATGCCGTCTGGCGTAAATTGATCGGTTGTTAGACTTATTTTAGCTGCTGATTTAGGGTCGCTACTAGACTCTGCCGATGTCAATGCTCTTACGTCTACCGTAAGAGTATTTGAATTTCTGTCCCCTACGCTGCGTTCATCAACCCAGGAACGCACAGCATTTACATATGTATTGTGGGATTTGGCATACGCTGCAGCCTCATTGTAGGTTTTAAAGAATCCTTCCTTGCTGTCGCCATATTTACCACAATTCGAAATATTTGGGTCAGGCACACCATCACCCGATAGCACACCAAACTCAACACCTTTCTTAGCACCGCTTCCTCCGATCGCCTGGTTAAGCGTGTACTCACCCGTAAAACTTATGACCGAGCTGTCCGCGGTAAGGCACTCGTATTCATTCTTAACTTTATTATCTGGTATATTTTTAATAGAAAAATCGTCCCTTAGCCTAATACTCTCGCCAGGAGCAACGTCGCTTGACGGGCTCCAGTAGTCAAAGCGTCCAGCAACATTTACTAAATTTATATTAGATATCCAGCCTGTGGGCGAGCTAGTAAGATTGCGAGTGAAGCTTCCCGTACTACGCAGAGTGACACTCTGATCACTCATTGTTTTCACTACCGTGTCGCCGACATTAACGGTGTAGGCCCTTGACTCTTGCGGCAAATCGGCAATTGGAATCTTTATGGTGAACGTAGCTCCGACATAGTAGGCATAACGGGTGCTAGATCCACTAACGCCGTCTTTTTCTGGATACTGACGCGAGCCGACTAGTGCGTTATTCACTGTAAAATTCAGACGTGTGCCATCGGATGATTTGGCAACATCATCGATACTGCCGCAGCCTATCATATGACTATTGCCGCTAGCGCTGTTGCAATAGAGATGAGTCCAACCGCCACCACCATAATGATTATCCACCCGCCAAGAACTCGGAAGTTGTGACATATCTACACTCAAGCGAATTGGTCCATCCGCCAGAGGATCTAGCCCAACCGCACCGTTGCCGAAGCTAGTCTTATCGGCATAGATCATGACCACAAAGTTAATGTCACGGTTATAACCGTCGCTTAGACTGCCCTCGTTATCATATTCCATTCTAGTATGATAGTTAGTCGATATAGATTTCAGCGTCACAGCAGGTACATTACCGGTATAGGCTTGGCTGTTGAGGGTGATGGTAGTGGGAGCTAGAGTTTGTCCATTACCACCAAAGACATAGTCGGTTATGTCGAGGTTTTGGGATTTAGGGGAATCAGTTTGGATTATGCAGGTTGCTTTATTGTTAGTGTAACTACCATTAGTCTTTTCTAGCTTACTGCCGTCTGTGCAACCAGCAGCTGATGAAA
>ERZ808242.789-NODE-789-length-21133-cov-20.562008_pt1 | contig 21133 bp, 15 predicted proteins | sample MGYA00521244_ERZ808242 | MGnify/ENA primary metagenome ERZ808242 (study PRJEB31516, sample SAMN03275573) | gut metagenome | biome: mammalia-associated habitat; material: feces | host: Papio cynocephalus | place: Kenya | collected 2012-07-27 ... | reverse complement strand
CGTAACCTTCGAAGGTCGTATTCTTGACCAAATCAAAAATACAAATGATTATCTTGAGACTCAAGTAAAGGAACATACGTACCTTGGAGAAAAAGGAATCTTCGTTACCGACAGAGAATACTCTTCTTTCGTTTTACAAGAGATGACCGTAAATAGCGTTTGCCACAGAGACTACAGCATCAAAGGCACCGAGATACAAATCAAGATGTTTGATGACCGCCTGGTATTCGAGACTCCAGGTAAATTCCCAGGTATCGTAAGAAGTGACAACATTCGCCATACCCATTTCTCTCGCAATCCTAAAGTCGCAGAATATCTCAAAGCATATAAATATGTAAGGGAATTTGGCGAAGGTGTGGATAGGATGTGCAAGGAATTGGAAGCAAAAGGCTTGAACGACCCGAAATATGTGTTAATTTCCACAGGAACTTTAGCAGAAGAGTTCTCTTGCACATCAAGAACCATCAAGAACCACCTATCAACCCTTAAAAAATTAGGAGTTTTAAAACGTGAGGGCAGTGATAAGAATGGTTCTTGGACATTGGCTATAGACTCCATGTGGAACAACGAATAAAAATAAGACGGAGAGAAAAAAGACAAATACAAATCATGATTAAAAGACAAGGAACAATTCTTATAGTAGATGACAACCGCAACATCTTGACCACGGTCAGGATGTTGCTGGAACCGATATTCGACAACATCACCACCATCGCCACCCCCAACTCCATCCCTGCTAAATTGAGGGAGGAGCATCCCGACGTGGTGTTGCTCGACATGAACTTTTCGAGCGGCATCAACTCTGGAAACGAGGGATTGTATTGGCTCCGTGAAATCAAGAGCCTCAGCCCCAAGACCGAGGTGGTGCTCTTCACAGCTTACGCCGACATCCAACTTGCCGTGACTGGCATCAAGGAGGGGGCTGCCGACTTCATCGTGAAACCTTTCGACAACGAGAAGATGATTCGCACATTGGTAGAGGCAAGGGATAAGAACAAAGGTGCGAATAACCCTGTGGATAACTCTGCGAATAAGAATGGAGGAAAAGGAAGTGGAAAAACTTCGCAAGGTGCTATGTATTGGGGAGATAGCGAAGTTATGAACAACCTCCGAAACATTGTGGAGAAAGTAGCAGCTACTGATGCGAATATCCTCATCACCGGCGAAAACGGCACAGGTAAAGAGGTATTAGCCAACGAGATACATCGTTTATCCACACGATGTGGAAAGAAAATGCTACCTGTGGATATGGGAGCCATTACCGAAACCCTCTTTGAGAGCGAACTCTTCGGTCATATGAAGGGTGCTTTCACCGATGCCAAGACCGACAAACCTGGCAAATTCGAACTTGCCAATGGCAGCACCATCTTCCTCGATGAAATCGGAAACCTCTCCTATGGTCTCCAGGCGAAGCTCCTCACCGCCTTGCAACGCAGAAGCATCGTGAGAGTGGGCGGTTCCACACAGATTCCGATAGATGTCCGACTGGTTTGCGCCACCAATCGCAACCTCCAGCAGATGGTAAGCGATGGCGAGTTTCGTGAGGACCTACTCTATCGCATCAACACCATCCACCTCGAATTGCCTGCCCTCAGACAGAGAAAGGCAGACATCGTGCCACTTGCCAATCGTTTCTTACACCAATATGCCGACCTATATAATAAGGTGAACATCCGATTCTCAGAAGAGGCGGAGAAGAAACTCACCAGCCTTCCTTGGTATGGAAATATCCGAGAGCTTCAACATGCTGTGGAAAAAGCCGTAATTCTAGCCGATGGTGGTATCATCACCGCCGAGGATATTGATGGCGGCAACCCTACCCGAAAGGAGAAGCCTTTGGAAGAAGTGCAGACGCTCGACGAGATGGAGAGCCGAATGATTGAGAAAACCATCAAGGAGTGCGAAGGCAACCTATCGGTGGTGGCAGCAAGACTGGGCATCTCCCGACAAACGCTTTATAATAAGATTAAGAGGTACGGGTTGTAAGAAGTGTTGAAGGAGTTAAGGAGTTAAGACAATAGCTTTTCTAACTATAAAGTTCTTTATTCTGAGGTAAATATTATAAGGATGGATTATAAGTTGATCATAATAACAGGGATTTTATTCGTTACCATCATCGGGTATATCCGATTGTTGCGCCGCTATCGCCGTAACATCAAGAAGGTGCGATTTCTTTTTGATGCGGTGGATAACGTGGATTTCTCTTTCAGTTTTCCGACCCAAAACGTATCGAAAGATGACAAGATTATCAACGACTCCCTAAATCGCATCAAACTCTTCTTGCAGCATACCCGAGAGGAGCAGATGGAGCGAGAGAAGTATTACGAGCAGATATTGAATGCCGTGGATACAGGCATCATGGTGGTGGATAGCCACGACAACATCCTGCAACACAACCTAGCCGCCCTCCGACTGCTCAACACCGATGTGCTTACCCACATGAACCAAGTAAAAGACAAGCTCAAGGACGAACACTTATCGAAGCACGAAACACAGGCGATGCTGAAAGACAAGCACGTGCGCATCATCGCCCTCAGCGATGTGAGCAACGAACTGAGCAACCAGGAGGTGGATTCCTGGATCAAGCTTATCCGAGTATTGACCCATGAGATTATGAACACCATCACCCCGGTCACCTCGCTCAGCGAAACCTTGCTAAAGGAAGTTTCAGTAGATTTGCTATCTGCAGAGCAAGCAAAATTGAAACAAGGCTTGGAGACCATCCACAAGACTGGCACAGAATTGTTGGCATTCGTCAACAACTATCGCCGTTTCACCCATGTGCCTCAGCCTCAACCAGCCCTCTTCTATGTAGAACCTTTTCTCGAAAGAATGGCACTGCTTTGCAATCATGAGGTAGAAATCAAGGTAGAGCCTAAGGACTTACTGGCTTACGCCGACGAGAGCCTCATCGCCCACGTCGTGACGAATCTTCTGAAAAATGCCGTGGAAGCTATCAAGGAGCAAGAAGGCAACTCCAAAGAGAAAAAAGAGCAAGAAGGTAGCTCCGCGGATTTGCAATCCGCGGCAAGCAAGAAGGCATTTATCAGAATGAATGCTTATACCAACGCCCAAGAAGCCATCATCATCGACGTAACCAACAACGCAGGACTCATCCCCGACGATGTAGCCTCCCATATCTTCATCCCATTCTTCACCACGAAGGCGGAAGGAAGCGGCATCGGCTTGTCGCTCTCCCGACAAATCATGCGAGTGAGCGGAGGCAGCCTCTCTCTTCATCAAGACAAAGAAGAGAATACAACCACCTTCAGAATCGTTATCCCATAACAAAATAAATCCGTGATTCCTCATTTGAAACCACGGATTTACTCTAACCTTCCACCACACTTCCATCAAACAGTCGGATGGTGCGGTTGGCAATCTTCGCATCATGCTCATTGTGCGTTACCATCACGATGGTGGTGCCCTCGTGGTTCAATTCGGTGAGCAGGTGCATCACCTCGGCGCCGTTCTTGGAATCGAGGTTACCCGTAGGCTCATCGGCAAGGATGAGTTTCGGACCGAAAACCACGGCACGGGCGATGGCTACTCGCTGCTGCTGACCGCCAGAGAGTTGATGAGGGAAGTGCTTGGCACGATGACTGATGTTCATACGTTTCATGATGGCTTGCACCTTCGCCTTGCGCTCCGCCTTCGGGATATTGAGATAAGTAAGCGGAAGCTCGATGTTCTCCTCCACGTTCAACTCGTCGATGAGGTTGAAGCTCTGGAACACAAAGCCTATCTCGCCCTTGCGCACATCTGTGCGCTCCTTCTCCTTCAGGTTCTCCACCTCATGGTCGCCCAAGAGATATTTGCCTGATGTCGGATTATCGAGCAATCCGAGGATATTGAGGAGGGTTGACTTGCCACAACCCGATGGTCCCATGATGGCGACAAACTCGCCATCCTCTACTGTGAAAGATACATTATTTAAAGCTATTGTCTCCACCTCTTCTGTGCGGAAAGACTTGCAAAGATTTTCTACTTTTATCATTTTATTCAATGTTAAGTGTTAAATGTTGAATTATTCATCCTTGAGATACTTCACAGGATTACTATTCGCTACTTTGTAGCAGTTGACCACCACGGAGAGTCCGATGATGACGAGCAAGGCTATCGTGACACCTATAAATAATAAAGGTGTGAGCGAAATCTTCTCACTGAACGACATCAGCCATTGTCTTGCTATCAGCCAAGCACCGATGTCGCCCACCACGATGCAAGGCAAAGCTATTTTTATGATGTCCTTCAAGAAGATGCGCAGGATGTCCTTCATCTTCGCTCCATTCACCTTGCGGATGGCAATCTCCTTGCGACGGCGATTCACCTCATCGCTCGTATAACCCACCAATCCGAAGAGGGCGATAATCATCGTCACGATGCCAGCCACAAGGATTCCGTTGCGGAAATTAAGCTGGGAGGTATATTGCGCCTTGAATTCCGAGGCGTAATCACATACGGTTACTTCATTGTTCGGATACAATGACTGCACTTTATCTCGCAAATTTTTGAGAGCATTTTCGGTTAAATCATCAAACTTAACCAGCATGCAATTATTAGCATGTCCATAGAAATAGGTAAACGGAGTTGACTTTGCATCTGTATCCGACATGCTAACCGTCCCATATTTCACATTCTTGACCACACCACAGATGGTCATCGTTTCATTTTCATCGCAATGAGAAGAAATCCACACTCTTTTGCCTACAGCCCCATCTTTCCAATGTCCAAGTTTAGCGAGTTTGTTCGCCAAATTCTCATCAATAATAACTTGCCGAGAACTGTCTGTGCGTTCGGTAAAGAAAGAACCTTCTACAAATTTAATGCCCATCAACTTAAAGTAATTGTCATCCACACCATCTGCATCATGAATGATTTGGAGGGTACGCTTATCACCCGGCAAACTAAGGTTATTACCACTATAACCGTAGTTCTGCAAAGGAACACTATAGCAAGACGCAACCATCTTGACATCAAGCATTCGCCGGATTTCCGACAAACATTGTGCCCGTTGGTCTGATTTGAGACCATCTACATAAAAGAAAGCCACATTATCGTAATTGTAACCTGGGTTTAGGTTCACCATCATATTGTATTGACTATTGACCACAAAGAGCAAGCTGAACAACAAACCAGAAATAACAAACTGAACGCCCAATAAGATGAGTTTCCATCTATTACGGTTTTCACAGTACCCTCTAAAAGCAATAGCCACAGGTATCTTGTTGTAAAGCCAACCAGGAACCAAGCCACCCACCAAAAGCACGAAGAGACAGATGGCAACCAAAATCCAGCTACCTCGATTGAACAGCAACGTACTTACTGGAGCTGAGAGAAAATTCTCAACCGTTCCCTTGCAAAGGAATACAAGGATAGCTGCCAATATCACCGACAAACCGACATGCACCAATGCCTCGGAGAAAATAATCGCATGAATGTTCTTAGGTTCTGCACCATAACATTTTCGCACAGCCATCTCACGAGAACGAGTGACAATGTTTCCTACGATAATCAGCAAATAGTTCATCACAGAAGTGAAAAGCAACACAAAGGCTATGATACTCATAATCCATCCCATCATCTTGATGTAAGGACTCTGGGTGTACATATCACTAAGAACCGTAAAATCGTAGTCCAAGGAAAGGCCAGACTTTTTCCATTCTTTCAATGGGAAATGATCTTGCTTCATCTTATTGATATATGGGCGAAGTTCACTTGGCTTGTGACCTCTTGCCAATCTGATAAAAGACTTATAGCAATCGTTTCCTATCCATTGCTGCCTTCCATCATAGCCAAACATATCTCCGATACTGCCCAATGACACTAAGACTTGAAGAGAATGCCAAGAAGATCCCCATGGAAAACTCTCAAAAACACCTCCAATGGTAAAGGTATGTCCAGGATAGCTTGCCATCGTGAAACGCTTACCCACGACATTACCGCCCATCTTTGCAGCAGTCTCAGAATCAATCATGCAATAAAATGGACGTGAAAGGATTTCTTTTGCCTTTCCGATAATCGCTTTCTGTGGAAACACATCGAAGAAACAACTGTCTGCCAATGCCATCTTGCAAGAAATTGCATTTTGATTTTCCATATTACATTGGAAATCTCCAACGAAAACTATTCGAGTGGCAGCCTCTACCATTGGAGCATACTGCTTGATGCCTGGAGCCGTAGCTCCTGATGTTTGGTTGAAATAAAAAGGTTTGCCATTAGAATCGTTTCCCATGGTTCCCACTTCCGAAATCTGGTACGTTCTCTCCCAGCCTGGGAAGTACGTATCGTAGGTCTGCTCGAAATAAATCTCGGCGATAATCACCGAACTGATAGCCAGTCCGAGTGCCAAGCACAATATCTTCACGAAGTTGTGCTGCCCCTTTCGGGGGAGATTCTTGAATGCGTTGATGATATGATTCATTTTAATGTATAATGTATAATTTACAATGTATAATTATGCTAAGCCTCTTAATAAAAAGCGAATGCCCAATTATTAATTATTAATTGTTCGTTGTCCTTATAGGCCTCATAGCCACTCACGATGACTTGCTCGCCTGGCTCCAAGCCTTCTATCACCTCGTAATACTGAGGATTCTGGCGACCGATGGTTATCTTGCGGCGATAAGCCTTCTTGCCGCTCTTGTCGAGGACAAAGATCCACTGACCGCCCGTTACACTATAAAACGTGCCTTTCGGGATGATTATTGCCTGCTTCGACTGTCCGAGCTGCAAATCCACATAATAAGTCTGCCCCGTACGGATGTTGCTTGGGCGCACGCCCTTGAACACGAAGTCGATGCGGAACCTGCCATCCCTTACCTCTGGATAAACCTTTCTTACCTGCAAGAGATAATGCTTGCCGTTCTGGTCGAAGGTAGCGGTCAAGCCGGGTTTCACTCGGTCGATGTAATGCTCATCCACCTGTGCCTGTACCTTGAAGTCGCTGAGGTCATTGATGACACCTATCTTCTGTCCTGCCTGTATGCTCTGTCCCAATTCCACATCGAGCAAACCAATCTCACCCGAAATGGTGCTGCGGATATTCAACTTCTCCTTGCGCTGTCGCACCAACTGCACATTCTTCTGCATCGCTTCGAGGTTGTCGCCCATCTGCTCCATCTGCGAATGGCGAAGTTGAGCATCCTTCTTCAGTCGCTTGGCTATCAACTGATGCTTTTTCACGGCAAGCTCGTAATCCTCCTTTGCCTTGAGATATTCCTCACGGGCATTGAGCTGCTCCTTGTGCAATGCCTCCTGATGCTGATAGGTACGACGCTTGGTGACGACATCCTGCGAGAGGGAAAGTTCCTCGTTGCTGTTGTTGAGTCGGTCTTGCTCCATCGAGATTTGGGTGTTGCGAAGCATGTCCTGTTTCTCGGCAAGTTCGCTCTCGGCATTGAGAATCTCCAAGTCGAGGTTGGAGTTGCTGAGTTTCACGATGACATCGCCCTTGTTGACGTGGGCTCCTTCATCCACCACTTTCTCCATCACGATGCCACCTTCCTCTGAGCTGATTTGTACCACGGAGATAGGCACCACCTGCCCATCCACCGAAACATAGTCGTTGAACTGTGCCCGCTCCACCTTTCCGATGCTCAGTCCCTTTCTATCCACCTTCAGGGTGGAAGAGAAGTTGCTCAAACCGAGCCAAACTAGGGCGGCGACAAGAACCACGCCTCCTGCTATCCATGCCCAGTACTTGCGAGGCAAGAGATATTTCTTCTTTTCTATCTTTATGTCCATAGTTTTATCTTATTAAACTTTGTCCCTGATAATAATCCACTAAACGTTTTTTGATAACCAGCAACATTTGCATCTGTAGTTGTTTGATGCGACTTTCGAGCAAAGTCTGCGCTGCCGTATGAAGATCGAAGGTGGAAAGCATTCCTTCCTCAAACTTGCGGCTCGACATGTGATAGGCGAGCGAATCGGAAGCCACCTTCTTCTGCATCTGATAGAGTTCTTTGGCATAGCCCTCTGCATCCATGATGGCTTGGGCGATGTTGTCGTGCAACTTGCGTTTGGTCTCTTCGAGATTCACCTGGGCGAGTTGCCAGTCGTTGCGCGCCTTCTTCACACTGTGCCAACGGTCGCTATTATAAATAGGTATAGAGAGGGTCAGTGCGAGGTATTCGCCTCGATTGTTGCGAAACTGGGAGGCAAAACCTTCGTACTGCCCTTTCTGAGAGAGATTTTTGTAATAGTTGGTCGTGATGCCGCCACCGAGAGAGAGGGATGGCAACAACCGACCTTTCGCTATTTTATAATCATATCGTGCTCGATCCACTTCGTATTCTGCCGACTTAATGTCGGGAGATACCATCACAAAGCTTTGGTAAACAGCCTGTTGACTTGATGCAATAAGTTTTCCACCATCTGTGGATAACTTTCCAAAGTTCTTGTCCGCCACATTTAATTTCAACTCGTCTTCTACAGGATAGTTCATCGCCGATTTCAAGGCAAGCAAACTCTGTCGAGCCACATTCTCTTGATGCGTAAGATTATATTCATCCTCAGCCACTTGCGATTCCATCTGAACAACATCCGGACGGCCTTTCTCGCCGAGTTCGTAGAGTCGTTGCATCTTGGCAAGCATTCGCTTGCTCTCAGCCAGTTTCTCGCTTGCTATCTGGATGCTGGCCTTAGCATAAGCGGCATCCACATATTTCTGCATCACGTCAATTGCCTTGTCATCCCTCACCTTCTGCATCGCTGTGGCGGAATAATCCCTCGCCAACCGAGCCTGTTTGAAGGCATTGATGGTGGCGAAGCCATCGAAGACATTCAGTTCGGCATAGAGCTGATAGTAATTGTTGAATGTCGTCACATTATTATATGTATTGGTCTCAGGGTCGATATTTCGTCCCCAGGCATACTGTCCTTGCACGGCGCCCGATACAGATGGCAAGAAATCCGCCACCGCCTTGTGGTAGTCTTGCTTGCGCTGGCGAGCATTGACAACCTCTCGCTTCACATCCGTCGCATGCTCCACGGCGTACTTCATACAGTCGTCGAGGCTCCAAGCCGAAGACTTGGCAATAGCATCCGTTTCTTCCTTTCGGAATTCCTCAGCTCTCTTGCGTGCCTCTCCTTCCTCCTGTTGCCCATAGCTGACGATGATGCTCGCCATCATCACAACCATTACGATGTATCGTTTCTTATTCTTCATTTTTTATCATTTCCTATCGTTATTCATTTGCTCTTATATAGACAATTGCCATGCCAAAAGAACACGATTATTGATTATCAACTACTTACACATCATTCCTCATTCATAAGCCTGTCCAATAATTAGACACTACCGTCTAAAAAATAGACAAAAGCGCAAGGAGCAAAGCATCCAACAACAAGAAACATTCTGCGGTTTTAGGCATTTTCATCCAAAAACATTTTGCGGTTTTAGGCAAAAATCGTATCTTTGCCGCAAAATTTGCGGCGTTATTTGCATATCAATGCCGCACACAACCCCAAAAGGCGTCATTTATGTATATACACGAAAGAGAAAATTGGACAGATTTCAGATGGGATCATGCCATGATAGCATTGCTCATCGAAGAGGCAAGCAGAAAGCAAGGACTGCTTTTAGGTCGCCTCAGCAACTTGGGCTTCGACAACAAGCTCAAGGCTATGGCAGAAAACCTGACCAAGGATGCAGTGAATTCTTCCGAAATAGAAGGCATTAGTCTGAACGTAGATGAAGTTCGTTCATCCATCGCAAAAAAATTGGGCATAGAAAATGTGAAATACACGGCTCCCTCTCATTATGTAGATTCTGTCGTAGCAGTCATGCTGGATGCCATAGCGCATTATGACCACTCCTTATCCAAGGAGAAGCTGTGTGATTGGCAAAGTGCTTTCTTTCCATCGGGCTATAGCGAAGGCTCACAGATAGAAATTGGCAAGTATCGCTCACACGAAGAGCATATCGTATCAGGTATGTTTGGCAGAGAAAGGATACATTACATTGCTCCTGCACCAGAGAGAGTGGAAGGAGAAATGGATAAGTTTCTCACTTGGTTCAACCAAGAGAAACACATGTCTAGTATCATCGCCTCTGCCATCGCCCACTTTTGGTTTGTCTCCATCCACCCTTTCGAGGATGGCAATGGAAGATTGGCTCGTATCCTATCCGATATGCTTTTGGCTCGTGGCGACAAGAGCGAGTTTCGCTTTTACAATATCTCATCAGAAATCAACAAGGACAAGAACCATTACTATGAAATTCTTGAACGGATGCAAAGAGCAGATGGCGACATCACAGAGTGGATAGTATGGTATGTGAAGGCTCTGATAGCTGCCCTCGACGAGGCTAACACATTGGTAAGCACCACTCTCAACAAGAGTTTCTTTTGGCAAAAGAACATAGGAGTGAGCTTGTCGGAACGCCAAGTCAATATACTTAATCTTTTCTTGGATGGATATGAAGCAAAGATTACTACCAAAAATTGGGCAAATCTTGCTAAATGTTCCAAGGACACAGCCCAGCGAGACATCCAAGATTTAGTGGAAAAGAATATTCTGAAAGCAGATGTCCCTAACGCCAAGCGCCCGAGCTATTCTATCGTTTACGACCCAGAATCCATCGCAAGCCTTTTCTCTGGTGTCGAAGTAAAGAAAGAGAGAGAGGCATACTATCTCTACGCCTTGCTTCGTGGCAAAATGCAAGTAAAAGAACGCATCTTGGCATTGGACGCTGAAAGATACCAAAAAGGCGAGCTTTCTGCAGACAGATTACTGGAGAAATATTGCTCGTATTTGATAGAGAAATAAAATACATATCAGCCCTCCGTTTGATTCGTACAGAAGCCACTGACGAACACCTCATACGCTTCTTTTTTAAAATGGCGACGCAGAGAATGGAGGAAGAACTGAAGCAAAAGAAGGAGAACACCAAAAGGTTTATGAGCTTTTTATTTTAAGAAAAGTCAGAACATCCCCCTGTTTTAGCCATTTGGCAAAAAACAGGGGAATGTTTTGGTTATAGCTGATCACTCACCGCATCCACGACTTGTCCATCAAAGAAATTGATGATGCGGTTGGCGTAGGTGGCATCATGCTTGGAGTGCGTTACCATCACGATGGTGGTGCCCTCCTCGTTCAGTTCGCTAAGCAATTGCATCACCTCCATACCGTTCTTGGAGTCAAGATTACCCGTTGGCTCATCGGCAAGGATGATACTCGGCTTGCCTACCACGGCACGGGCGATGGCAACCCTTTGTTGCTGACCACCCGAAAGCTGATGGGGATAATGCTTGGCACGATGGCTAAGTTTCACCTTTCGCAAGATGTCGAGTACCCGCTGCTTACGCTCTTCCTTCTTAACTCCCAGGTATTTGAGTTGTAAATCGACATTTTCCTCTACGGTGAGTTCATCAATAAGGTTAAAGCTCTGGAAGACGAAGCCAATGCGACCTTTGCGATAAGCCGTGCGCTCTCGTTCCTTGAGATGCCCCACCTCCACATCGTCCAACCAATATTTACCTTCCGTCGGACTGTCCAGCAAACCCAATATATTTAATAGGGTAGATTTGCCACAACCTGATGGTCCCATGATGGCGATAAACTCGCCGTCCTTCACTTCTATGTTCACGCCGTTGAGGGCAATGGTCTCCACCTCGTCCGTGCGGAATATTCTTGTAAGATTCTCTGTTCGTAACATAATCCTTCTATTTCTTTATTTTTCCATTCTTTTATCTTTCGAACTCTTTATCCTTCTACTTCTTTGCTTTGGCATCAAACTTATAGCTGAACGACAGTTGCAAGTAATGATGGAAATATTCATTAGAAGTCTCCACACGCTGATAAGCCATAGTATTGGTGCTATAATAGATGTCTTTATTAAACAAGTCATCCACCATCAGCGACAAACAGCACTTATTCTTGTAGAAGCGATAGCTCAAGTAAGCATAACTTATCACCTTATGACCATTCATTGCTGATGTTTGATAACCTGAGCGGAAATGGTCTGCTACCTCAGCATGAAGAGAAAATGGCTTGAAATTCCATTCTACTTTCATACCAAACTTATCATACACAGGAGTACTATTGTAGGAAGCATCACTATAGCGATAACGATTCCACCGCAAGAGGTTGAAGGCACTCAACTTTAATTCTTCGGTCTCATAGGAGAACTCAAAATTATCATCTATATAGAACTGACGCTGATGATTGAGACTAAGCAGACTCATTCCATCCGCCAAACTGCGCTGGGTAGAAGTACCTTCATCTATCACAGTCATGTAACCATACGATTGGGCTGTAGTAACAGCCAGCTGATTTGCCAAGCGGAAGAAGACACCCAAGCCCTGGTCGTAGTTGAAACCAAACTTCCACGAGTCGCCGCCCTTAACATTTACTGGTATCGACTCATACACGCCCGTAGCCGAATGATAGCGAAAAAGTGTGGTAAGCGGATGAATATCCTTTTGAAAAGAGGCACTCAGTGCCATCGTTATCTGCTGACGAAGCCACATGCGATGATAATTATAGGTCGTGACATGACTATGCGAATTGCCCAGTGATGGGTTGCCCATACTGATGTGCAGCGGATTGGTGGTATCACGGAACCCCAAGGTATTCACGACATTAGGACTTGTTGTATGATAAACGAAGGATAAGTCCATGTTACGCTCACGACTCATCTTCCACTTCATTCGGATAGATGGTTCCAGCAAGTGGTTTACCCTTATCGCCGTAGTATCCAAACTACCATATTGATAATCAGCCTCATCACGTTTTACTGTCCAATTAAGTTTTGGCATAATCATCAAACCTTTGGTTGGGGTCATCGTAGAACTGAGAGAGAACGCATTACCCCATGTATGCTGAAAGTTGTTTTTCTGATTTTCCTTATCCAAGGTGGAAGGCTCGCCATTTACAATCTGTTCCTCGTCAGTATCCGCAAAGATGCTTCGACGGTCATGAAGGCGTCTGAAAGTTACCTTATCGGCTAAATTGACATATACATTCTTCCCCAGCCAATACTTCATGGATGCTTGCAGCATCGTCTGGGTATTGCGAGTAGGGTTATCATACGACTGCCATAATGTTTCGGAAAATCCATCCCGCAGATACTCCAACTTACGGTCTGTAAGCCGATGGTTCTCCACACCCTCCAAAAGGGTATAGCCATCCAGTTTATAAGAACCTTTCTTACCCAAGAAATGCTCCCAGGCATAGGTGACATAGAGATTCTTCGTCTCAGAGGATGCTGAAGTATAGTTGCGGTTGCGATTCATCAGATGCTCATAGAGCGCATCGCCAGGTTGCGCAGACAAAGCCTCGTCCAAGTTATGATAAGTAAACTTGCCTGGATCGTAAGTATAAGATGCCGCATCATCCTCGTAGATATTGCGCATCTTCTCATAAGTGGCTTTAGCCGAGACTGCGATGGTATTCACCGAGTCTGCATAGGCAAAGAGCTTGAGTTCCAAGTTAGGAGTCAGTTTATGACTATGGTCATCGGCACGTTTCAAGGAGAAAGTTCGGTCGGCGTTAGGGAAATATGTCTCCGTCGTTGTTTCCTCACAACCGAAACCATCGCTATGTCCCAGGTTGGCACTGATGTCGAAGCGGTTGTTGTCATACAGCTTGGTTCCCTTGGTATTCCAATTGTGTTGGTAGTTATAAGAACCATACTGGCTCTTGCCGTCACCATCGATGTTGGTATTATAACTCATACCCATCGTACGGGTGTAATACCTATTGATATCATTCGCCTGTGCAAAGACCATCTGGGGGTCGTGGTCGCTCAGCTTATGAGCCGTTATCTGAGCAGAATATCTATCCTTTGTCACATAGCCTGCCTCCACCTCACCATACCATTTGTCGAGGAAGCCAGACTTCACTTGAATGTCGAGCACATGGTCTTCATCACCTTCATCCTTACCTGTATGGCGAGCCAATTCGCTCTTGCGATTATACAGCTTAAGTTTCTTGGCTGCCTCAGCGGGCAACAAGCCCAAGACGGCATCCCCGCCAAACACGTTCTTGCCATTCATGGTGAGACGTATCGGCTTTTCGTTCCAAAAAAGTTTTCCATCCTGCTGATAGACACCAGGCAGTTTCTTAATGAGTTCCTCTAGTCGTGCTCCTTCTTTCAGCTTGAAAGCCTCAGGATGAAATACGATGGTATCGCCACGCATAGTGAAACGAGGCAAACTACCCTTCACTTCCACCTCTTTGAGCATCAAGGCTGTAGGAGCCAACTTGATGATGCCCATATCTGTAGTATCACTCACCTCAGGACCATACGCATAATCCACCTTACGCATATTCTTAAAGCCAAGCATACTGAAAGTAAGAACGATACGTCCTTCTGTTGGAGCTTGCAAGAGAAAACATCCCGTACTATCGGTCTCTGCAGTGTTGGCATAAGTCCATCCCGGTTGAGGAGAGATGACTCCACTGATGCTAGCTCCCGTCAACACTTCACCGGTTTCGGCATTCACAATCTTGCCCTTAAAGGTATCCGCAAGACAAGGCACCTGCCCCATCAAACTGAAGATCAAAAGAAGAATGCATCTTCCCAATATCTTTTTCATAACTATCAACTTTTTATTCTGTTTTTATACTATCTATCGGGTTAGAACATACTGTGTGCAAGCTACAACTTACAACAGAGACGAATGCCACCAAAAGGATAAAGGCTGCACCTACCAAAAATGTCCACCATGGGAAATCTATTCGATAAGCAAAGTCTATAAGATAGTTTTGCATCAACTTCACACAGACAGGGATGGCGATGATTACAGCCACTATCGAGGAGACAAGATACCTGCGAGTCAACAGCCAAACTGCATCGCCTGTGGTTGCCCCCATCACCTTTCGTAAAGCAATCTGCCGCTTCTGTTGATTACTGTAATATACCGACATACCGAAGAGACCGAGAGCAGAAATCAGAATGGAGATGCCCATGAAGGTAAGAATGAGCACCATCATGTTATGATTCTCCTTCAAGCTATCCGCCAACCTATCGTCCAAGTACCGCGCTTCCATATCCACAGGTACGCCTATCTGTTCTTTTGCCACCTGCTTACATACTTTACGTATATTCTGCAAAGCCAGAGTTGGGTCACCTTGAGTTTTGACAAAGGCCGTATAGGTTCCTACCGTCCCAGAAATTACCCTTATAGCATTGTGTTCGTTCTTTTCCAATGCGTCCATTGCGCTTCCACTATGATAGTCTGCTATGACGCCACAAACTTCATATTGATTGCCATTCCGAACGCATCCGATTCCTGTATGTTTATAAGAAATTCCGTATGCACGTTTTGCATCCTGAGTTATCCACAGTTTGCCGTTCGTAGGCTCGCAATACCTTTCCAAGACTTTAAACCCTAGCATTTTCATTGCCACCGAATCCAAATCACTGGCACATAGCCACGATGTAACCTTCTTACCATCAGTAGAAATTCCGTATCTTGCCATATTTGTTGGGACATTTCCTCCGGCAGCAACTTCTTCGCACTCGGGAAGTGCTTTCAGTTGTTGCAAGAGAGCAGACATTTGTGTTCCGGTTTCATCATCATAGAAAGGAGTGCTGATGAGGACTATGCCTTTCGTCTGATAACCGAAAGGTAGATGAGCCAGATAATGCATCTGAAGCGACATAGTCAGAGCCAACACCACCAAGGTCATACTGATAACATTCTGGACAACAACAAAGAACTTGCTAAACCACATTTTGCTTCGCAAGCGAAATGTCCCCTTCACCACATCGATAGGATTCAAACGGGACACAACGATGGAAGGAAGTACACCCGATAACAAAGTGATGACGAAATAGGCAGCCAACAGATACACCCAAACTTCACCCGATGCCAGCAATGCAATCTTTGTATCCAGCACTTGATTAAACAATGGGGTAAATGCCCACGCCATAAAGCCTCCCAACAAGAAACAACATGCCGTAAACAATGCTGATTCCTCTAGATAACGCAACATAATGCCTAATGATTGCTCACCCAGCAACCTGCGGGTTGCCATCTCCTTGGCACGATTGCCAATTTGTGCCACCGTGAGGTTGATATAATTAAATATAGCGGAAAGCAACAACACCAGAGCCACCATTAGTAAAATGTTTACCAATCGTTGGTTGCCATGTCGGAAACACAAATTGGTAACAGAAGAGAAATAAATCTTGTCCCATTTTACGACCGTGGAGCCCCATAAGAAAGAACCGTTTTCCTTGGTCGGTTTCCAATATTTCCAATATTTCATGTACTTATCGAGCAAGGTCTCCTCCAACTTTTGTGGATTGGCATTCTCAGCCAAGCGAACAATGGTGCAAACTTGCCCAAAATTATCCATGGGCTGCAAATTAGCTTCTATCAACTTCATGGATACAAAAATATCATAATGAGCCAAGACATCATCCTGACCTAAGTCTTCCATCACGCCCACAATTTTCCATTGCTTACCACTACAGCTTATCACCTTTCCCACAGGATTGACAGTGCCAAAAACTTTCTGTGCAAAAGACTCCGACACGATGGCTTGATGCTCATCGGCAAGGATTCGCTGAAGAGAGCAACCCCTCACCTTATAACCCAACATCTGACAGAAATTAGAATCTACAGCTAGAATCTTTGGATTAAAATACTTGTCATCCACCATGACACCTTGGTCTGCATAATACCCCCCAATCCTCGTCCACTCCACGATTTCTGGGATAGAAGGGAAAAACTCCTTAGCTGTAGCCCAAGTCATACTGAGGTCATCGCCAGAACCAACAGCATAGAGATTCTCAGCTTCCTTTTGGTTGCTTCCCACTCGATATTCCATGCTGGCGTAAGACACCAGAATTATCACAAAAGCCAGGGCTATCGAGAGCCCGAAAGCCTCGATAGCTGCATAAAGCTTGTTACGAGAGAGAAATTTGAAATAACTTTTCATTCTGATATTCTTTTTTGTGCAAAGGTACGGCTTTTGGTTGTTCTCTCCAAAGGTTTAAGAACTGCAAGAGGCTGTTTGTATGAAATTCATACACTTTTCTGTATGATAATTATACATAAGTACACCTTTCCTTGGGGATTTCGAGAAAAAACTGTACTTTTGCAATGAGTTTATAACTATTCAATAAGAAGAACCATTCTATGAAATATGGAACCATACTCGTTATCGACGACAATCCGGCGATACTCACGGCATTGAAGATTTGCTTGGACGGCACCTTCGAGCACATCCTCACCTTGCCAAGTCCAGACACAGCCCCCACCTTGTTGCAGCAAGAGCGGGTAGATGTCATCTTGCTCGACATGAACTTTTCGCTGGGTGTCAACAGTGGGCAAGACGGTTTGCTTTGGCTTCGCGCCTTTCGCCGACTGCACGCCAACATTCCCGTTGTACTCATCACTGCCTATGCCAACGTCCAGCTGGCGATAAAAGGATTGAAAAGTGGAGCCGCCGACTTCGTGACCAAGCCTTGGGATAACGACGACTTGATTCGTGTGCTCAAGGATGCCATCGACAACAATACGGAAGTGGCGACCTTGGAAAGCTTCGAGAATGACTACATCAAGAAAGTGGTGGATAAATGCCACGGCAACATCTCTCGTGCCGCCGAGTTGCTCGGCATTACGAGACAGACACTTTATGCCAAGTTGAGGAGATGAGGAGTTAAAAGTTAGGAGTTAGGACAAATGCATTAGGACTACTATACAATGGATATAATTAAGGCAATATATATAATAGGTGGAATCTGCCTAGCGATAGGAGGTATGATTTATCTTTTCCTTCGCCACCAACGAAGGTTGAAAGACCGTGCCTTCCTAATGAGAGAAGCTGTGAGAAATGGTGATTACGCTTTCCGCCTCTCCTCGAAAGGCTTGTTGCCGGGCGAAAAAGCTTTGCAAGAGGCACTCAACGACATGGAGGGTGACATCGCGCGTCTTGTAGCCAAACATGAAGTGGAGTCTTGGCAGAAGCTGACCCGTGTGCTCACCCACGAAATCATGAATGCCACAGCTCCCATCTCCAGCATTTGCCAAGCCTACCTCAGCAACCCAAAGATAAAGGGAACTCCCTATGAGGAAGGTATCCGTGCCATCCACGACACCAGCAAGTCGCTCACAGCCTTTGTAGATAGTTATCGCAAACTCACCCAACTGCAAGAACCCATCATCCAAAGCATCCCTTTGATGCCTTTCTTCGAAAGCATCAAGACACTCTATCCCAACATCGACTGGCATGTTTCCCTTCCTGTCGATGCAACGATGGATGCCGATGAAAACATGTTGCGTCAAGTTTTTATCAACCTGACGAAAAATGCCATAGAGGCTCAAGCCACAGCCATCGACATTCGAGTAAGAGACAATAAAGGCAGCAGAAATACCCACCTCTTTTTCAGCAACAACGGCAACCCCATCCCTGCCGATGCTGCTCGTGAGATTTTCATCCCATTCTTCACCACCAAGTCTTCGGGTTCTGGCATCGGCCTTAGCATTTCCCGTCAGATGCTGATGATGCAAGATATAGAACTGAGTCTTGCGGAAAAGAATGTACCAGGCTTTCACGTCACCTTCCAATTGGAAGTTCTAAAGAAGAATGGAAGTTTTGCAGAAGAATGACGGATACTGCAAAGAATTTGATACATAAAAGCAAAATGTTTTCGAATAAAAGCAGTACCTTTGCAGAAGATTTCTGTGCAAGAGATTTCCTTACAAGGCAAGATTTCCTTACAGAAGATTTTTTTAATATAAAAGATTTGATAAAACAACGACAATGAAAAAGATGAGAACCCTTATCCTCGCCATCAGCGCTATGCTCGCTCTTGGCACAAACGCAAAGACCGAACTTACCACCGTACAGGGAGACCACGGCAAGCTCGACGTAAAGATTCAGACTCCTGACATTTTAAACATCACAGGAAAAATCGTGAAGAAGAAAGGAAAAGGCAAGATGATAGAAATATCAAAAGTCAACGAACAGAAATATCCTCTCCTCGTGCTCTGCCACGGTTTCGGTGGCGACAAGGAGGGCAAGCTCTTCGACTGCCTCGTGGATAGCCTCAACAAGAAAGGCATCGCCGTGCTCCGCTTCGACTTCAATGGCCATGGCAAGAGCGAGGGCAAATTCGAGGATATGACCGTACCTAACGAGATAGAAGATGCCAAGTGCATCTTGCGATATGCTTCCTCACTGCCTTGGGTCAGCGAGATTGCACTGGGTGGTCACTCCCAGGGTGGGGTGGTTTCAGCCATGACGAGCGGACAGCTTGCCGCCAAGCCAGAGCAAGACATCAAGCCTATCTCCGCCGTGGTGCTCCTAGCCCCAGCTGCAGTTTTAAGAGATGATGCATTGAGAGGCAACACCTTCGGCAAGATGTACGACCCCAAGAATCCTCCTGCCAAGATAGAGATGTGGGGCGGCAAATGCCTCGGTGGCAACTATATCCGCACTGCCGTCTGCCTGCCTATCTACGAGACGGCAAAGAATTATCAAGGTCCTGAGTGCATTCTCCACGGCGATGCCGACCGAGTGGTGCCTTACACCTACGGCCAGCGTTTCCACTACCTCAACAAGCAGAGCGAATGGCACTTGATGACCGATGCCGACCATGGCTTCGGCAAGCAGGAGGAGAAAAGCGCTCATATCGCCAGCGACTTCCTCGCAAAAATTTTGAAATGAATCAAATAAAAGTATGCAGAGCCAAGCCATTTTCCATCAAAAAAATGGAAAAAGCTTGGCTCTTTCGATAAATAATATTACCTTTGCAACCATAAAACAATAATATAACACCATATCAGAATTATGATGAATATCGAAGAATACAGAGCGGCCATCTTACAGTGCCTGCTCGATGCTAAGAACGAAGACGGAACTCCTATCATCTCAGAGAAGGAAGCCAAGGAAGCACTCAACGGTTTTACCGACGATGAGTTGCAAGACGGAATACTTTGGAATACGCCAGAAGATGTGGCGGAAATCATCCTCGAAGGTTAAAAGGTAGAAGAAAAGCTTGCCTTAGTCAAAAGAAACCGTGGTTTTCTTTGAGCAATTCAAAAGAAACCCAAGTTTTCTTTGCACAATTCAAATATTATTTGTAATTTTGCACCGCTTAAATGGGAGGCATCATAAGTCCTCGACACGAAAGCATCTGAAAAGAAAGATATTTTACCGGTAAAAAAGATATTTAAGATAATGAAGATAGAAAACGAAATCATCAGCTCGGTCATCGCCGCGGTGAAGGAGCTTTATGGGCAGGACGTGCCTGAGAAGATGGTAGCCCTGCAGAAGACCAAGAGTAATTTCGAAGGTAACCTTACCCTCGTCGTATTCCCTTTCCTCAAGATGTCGAAGAAGAAACCTGAGGATACTGCACAGGAAATCGGTGAGTACTTGAAGAAGAACTGCGCCAATGTCATCGCAGACTTCAACGTGGTAAAGGGTTTCCTCAACCTTTCTATCGCTCCTGCCGCTTGGGTAGGACTCTTGAACACCATCCATGCCGACGCTAAGTTTGGTGAGAAGCCTGTTACTGAGAACAGCCCACTCGTCATGATCGAGTACTCTTCTCCTAACACCAACAAGCCTCTCCACCTCGGTCATGTGCGCAACAACCTCCTCGGTTGGTCTTTGGCACAGATTATGGAGGCGAACGGCAACAAGGTGATCAAGACCAATATCGTAAACGATCGTGGTATCCATATCTGCAAGTCTATGCTCGCTTGGCTCAAGTGGGGCAACGGCGAGACTCCTGAGACTTCGGGCAAGAAGGGCGACCACCTCATCGGCGACTACTATGTGGCTTTCGACAAGCACTACCGTGAGGAAATCGCACAGCTCAAGGAGCAGTATATGAAGGATGGCATGGACGAAGAGGCTGCCACAGAGAAGGCTAAGAACGAGGCTCCGCTCATCAAGGAGGCTCACGCAATGCTCGTAAAGTGGGAGCATGGCGACCCTGAGGTTCGTGCCCTTTGGCAGAAGATGAACAGCTGGGTATATGCCGGATTTGACGAGACTTACAAGATGATGGGTGTAGGTTTCGACAAGATATATTATGAGTCTAACACTTACCTCGAGGGTAAGAAGAAGGTAGAGGAAGGCTTGGAAAAGGGTCTCTTCTTCCGCAAGGACGATAATTCTGTTTGGGCAGACCTCACCAACGAGGGCCTCGACCAGAAGC
>ERZ808242.786-NODE-786-length-21210-cov-4.743843_pt1 | contig 21210 bp, 16 predicted proteins | sample MGYA00521244_ERZ808242 | MGnify/ENA primary metagenome ERZ808242 (study PRJEB31516, sample SAMN03275573) | gut metagenome | biome: mammalia-associated habitat; material: feces | host: Papio cynocephalus | place: Kenya | collected 2012-07-27 ... | reverse complement strand
TTTTTGAGATTGAGAGAAAGGTTTGTTAAGTGCACCCATTTTTCTGGATTTCTTCGTTAAATCTTTCTTTTAAGGTCTTGACATGTTACCAGATAGCTTTAGCATCCATAATTGTATTATTAGTAATAATATTCACCATAAATAATCAGATTTCCTGCTCTTTTCCTTTAAAAGTTTCTTGCCAAATCGTAAAAACACTGCTACCATGAACCTGAGGTGATGACATGAAAAAGACACAGCAAACAGATTCTCTCTATATAGGTTCTATTGATAAACTGCGTTCCTTTATACAATTAGCAGCCTACGGCTGTTATTCACGTACTCAAATGAAAAAACGTCTGCAACGTCCCGGCATGTATGATAAACGCCTTGAAATCCTAAAATTCATCCTTTCTTCTGACTATTGGAAATATCGTTGTGAGAAAAAAGTCCGCCATTTTTTCTTCTATAACGATACATACCATACATTAAGCAACTATTTATACCCTATCTTTTCTCTAAGAAGCATCGATATCCAGCGTGTGCTTTGTACCTTTATCATTTTGCACATACTGCAGTCCCATCCGCAGGGCCTCACCCAAGCTGGTATCATAAAAAAAGCTAATGATGCCTTAGCAATATTTTGCGAAAACATTTTACCCCAATATACAGGAAAGACTGGTAAAAAATCACCGGGAGAAGAAAAAGTATATGAATTATTGTATGAATTTAATACCAAAGAAGGATTGCCATGGAACTCACAACTTCAACGCCGTATTCACGACTTAGAAGACTATGGATATATTCAAAAAAATGAAAAAAAACGCTATACCATAAAACAAGATCCCTTAGCCGTGCTCTCTGCAGATGAAAAACTTCAGCTGTCTTATGCTGTTTCTTTTTATAGCGCCATTACGCCTATTTCCCTTTCCGGATACGATTTGTTCAAACTATTACGCCGTAATCAAGAAAAAATGCAGCAAAAATACCATGTACGCAATGCAAATCCGATTACGATCATCAACAGCCCTCTGTTGTTTATGCTGCGTACCGCCATCATATCTCAGAAAAACATTAGTTTTTATTACAACGCGAAAAAGAAAAAATGGACAGGGATGCCATTAAAATTACAATTCGATCGCTATCAGCGCAGTTACGTATTAGTAGCCGTAGAAAACAACATAAAACGTTTCAAAATTTCGCAAATAACCAACCTAAAAATGGATAAGGAAACAGCATACATACCGCCAAAATGCCATCAATCAACTGCTCAAATACACTTGCAGCTGCTATATACCTCTCCCCAAGAACATGAACAACTCATATTCAAAATTCACAGCCGCTTTCCACAAGTAGAAGAATATGACATAACGCCATCCGGCAGCCAATGCACATTGACTACCCCAGATGTTCTCTCGCTTGTTCCCTGGCTGCGGACATTGCATCCTCAAATAAAAATTCTATCAGACAGCAAAGGAAACAAAACCATAACGCGTATAAAAGAAGATGTTCAGGAGGCATTAAAGAACTATGAACGATTTATTTAATGAATATCAAAACCAACTAGTACAAAAACTGTATCAATTGCTGCTGGATATGAAAGAAAATAAAACCTTTACTAGAAATGAATTAAATTTCAGCACGCCTTTCCACCCCAAACTAGCTTCTTTAGTCGATTCCCTACAAACTCTTTTTTTTAAAAAAGACAGTAAAAATGAACAGGTGTTTCGCCCACTCTACAACTTTCATCTGCCGCCGCATATTCCTGCCAAAGCAGAACTGCAATGGCTGAAAGAAATGAACGAAGACCCGGCATTTTCTTTTCTACTAACGCCGGAGCTGCATCAAAAATTAGATACAGCACTGCAGGATGTTACTGCCTTACGCAAAGAAGACTATTGTGAAATGGACATTCCCGTAGGAGACTGTCCAGAAAAAGAGCCATTGCATACCATTCTCTTTCAATTTCATCAAGCCCTCCTGCATAATCAAAAAATACAGTTTGCGCTCAAAAACCATTCGCCGCAAGTAGGTATTCCCTTCCGTTTAGAATACAATCTCGCCGCTAATCGTTTCTCCTGCTGGATAGCGTACGGCTCAATGTCTTCCTTTCACCGTGTCGCGGCCAGTGATATAAAAACGATCCAGTTACTGCCCGACACAGTTCCCGACTTGACAGACGCATTCAAAACATTTCTTGCTGATCATGAACGGGAACTAAAGCTGCAAATCAAGCCCAAATATAATACTGTCGTTCGTTGTTTTCTCCTATTTGCTTCCTACAAAAAAGAAGGCATATATTACGATGCTAAAAATGAATATCATTTAAAAATTACATATTATGATTTTGATGAAGCAGATATAATAGAAAACATTATTTCACTAGGCAGTGCCGTCACTGTTTTGTCGCCTGAACCACTGCAAACTAAAATTATTCAGCGATTAAAACAAATGTGGCTGCTGTATCAATAATTGCTAAACTTAAAAAATCAATACATCTTCTCCCCTATCTGCCTGTTTTCCCCATGCCTGAATTTTCATGTGAACCGTATCCGTATAGATACGCAGCGAATCCGTCTGTATATCAATAAAACGCCGCATCTGCCTGCATAATGTCTTGCACTGCTCCATAGTCAAACATCCTTGAAACGCTGATTTTTGTACGCGAACCGTATACTGCTCCAAGCATCTAACTAATCGATTTCTGCGTTTCGTGTCTGAAATATCATAAATAACCAGTATGTTACGCTTACCCTTAGACTTGTTTACTAGATTTTTTTCTTTCATACTTTTTCTCCTATCTCATCATATATGCTGTATATAAAGACACATCCCGATGCATCAATGCCCGGCTGTATTGGCTGCTCTGCCCCAAAACATGCTGCCGGAAAGTTTGAACTGTTCCTTGTGAAGTATGACTAGTCCGCATCTTTTTTTCATATCCCCTCAAAAAAACAGCCCGCCCTTCTGCCGTCAAATATATGCCTTTCTTTCCAGCATGCTTTTCAAAATGTTCAGGACGTATTTCCCTATGCTGTATCAATGCCCATACCATTGAATCGATAATCGGTGCTCTCCATTCCTCAAGCAAATCCGATACCAATGCAGCATGTCCGTTTTTCAAGGCATGCAAGCTGCCAAAATAAGGATGCAAGCCGCAAGTCACCGTTGCCGTATAAATCTCATTGTGCAGCATCGTGTATCCAAAACTCAGCATAGCATTAAACGCATCCTGTGGCGGCCTTTGGCTTCTTCCGGAAAAGGCAAACTCTTCCCGAACCATTTTCCCCAACGCCGCAAAATACGTCTTAGCCGCAATACCTTCTATCCCCATAAGTTTTGTCTTGCTTTGTACGTTTGCAATGTCCTTTTGCAGCTCTTTGAGATATAAAGCCGCCGCTTTGACTTCTTCCTGTTTAGCTGTTCGGTTGCATCGCTGCAAAAACACTCTCTGGTTATGCATCTTGGCGTCAATAAACCGTTTTCCCATTTCTAAAGCAAACGGCGTATGCTGCATCAAAACCTGTTGTTCTTGCTTTAGAACCTGCTGCCCAGATGGGGGTTGAAACGATCCGCAGTATTTTCCCAAACTAGTCACCCAAGAAACAGGTATTCTTCGCTTCAATATATCAGCTACTGCCGGTGAAGAAATATGTGCGTTTCCCAGCAACACAATCCCTTCTACTGTTTCTGCCGGAATCCGGCATACTGCCTTTTTATCTTTGCAAACGGCATATGTTCCGCCGGATTTGGTCAACTGCATTCCTGGTTCATTCAAATACAAAAAACACATGCACATACACTCCTTTCTCCATGTCTCTTATATCTCAACCCCTGCATATAGTATATCGCGGTTATGTGTGCCAGTCGATGCAAAAAACAGTGAAACAATTTTTATTTAAAAGCATACTACTCACAACTATCCTCAAATACACAAACAGGACTATCGATTGATATTTAATCGGTAGTCCTGTTTTTTTGATCACAGTATACAATAATTGCTGCATAAAAAACACAAATTTTTTCCCATAGATTCCTGAAACGTTGTTCGTTGAAACATATAGGAGTCAGAGGTATTGGGAGTTTCAGTCCCCTATCGGGGTTTAATGTCTCGCAAGTTACATGACGTTTACTATGGTAATGATGAAGAATTTAATTGTTTCAGTCCCCTATCGGGGTTTAATGTCTCGCAAGCTTCTCAGTTTGGTAACTATTTTGCATTGATTATTGAAAAGTTTCAGTCCCCTATCGGGGTTTAATGTCTCGCAAGTATGTATGTTCCCCAGAATAGGAGAATATTATGTTAAAAAGTTTCAGTCCCCTATCGGGGTTTAATGTCTCGCAAGAGGTAGGATTATTATGATAAAGTTAACAAAATATGAGTTTCAGTCCCCTATCGGGGTTTAATGTCTCGCAAGTGCACTAAATGCGGTGAAATCCACAACAAGGTAGATAGTTTCAGTCCCCTATCGGGGTTTAATGTCTCGCAAGTTTACGGATCTAAGCAGCATGAATATTGCCGGGACTGGTGTTTCAGTCCCCTATCGGGGTTTAATGTCTCGCAAGCGACTAATAGAATGGAAATTGTAGATTTTATTGAGTTTCAGTCCCCTATCGGGGTTTAATGTCTCGCAAGCTCTATGTGCTTCGTGTTCAATTCTCATTAATTCTACTAAGTTTCAGTCCCCTATCGGGGTTTAATGTCTCGCAAGAGATATAGCGTTTTATCTTTTATTGTATTTAATATATCATGTTTCAGTCCCCTATCGGGGTTTAATGTCTCGCAAGTTAGAAGCCTGGTAGTATCTAATTATAGATACTATTGTTTCAGTCCCCTATCGGGGTTTAATGTCTCGCAAGCAGCAGGAAGGGACGTTTTTAGTTGTCAGCCGCTTAGGTTTCAGTCCCCTATCGGGGTTTAATGTCTCGCAAGTATTTAAAACGGCAGTATATAGAATTTTACGGATCTAAGCAAGTTTCAGTCCCCTATCGGGGTTTAATGTCTCGCAAGCTTCAGGAATTAATCCGAGAGTTTCTGTTACATCAGAGTTTCAGTCCCCTATCGGGGTTTAATGTCTCGCAAGTACCATAAATTTATGATCCCGTTAGGGACAAGGAGTTTCAGTCCCCTATCGGGGTTTAATGTCTCGCAAGTAAAAAGGAAGTATATAGAATTTTACGGATCTACTCAGTATGTTTCAGTCCCCTATCGGGGTTTAATGTCTCGCAAGTACACCACATGTTTTAAACATTATTGTTGGAGATAAGGTGTTTCAGTCCCCTATCGGGGTTTAATGTCTCGCAAGGATTTAGACAGTTAGGGTTACGGAAAGGAGATATTGTACGGTTTCAGTCCCCTATCGGGGTTTAATGTCTCGCAAGACTTGATTTGAAAAAGCGCACAACTACTACTCTCACAGCCTATTTTGCGGGGCGGATACGTTTAGTACTTTCATCCTGCCAATAATTTTTTCATTATCTTTGTCAATCCGCATGGCTAAGCCAACGGGGCTGATTTATTATTTCTAAGCTTTTCTGCCATTTATTATATCATACTTTACATCGTCTGTCTTCTTTTAGTTTCCTCAATTACGCCATTTTTCTACAGGCACTGCATTAAAATATTTTTTTATCAAGCACAAAAAACGCAGGTATGTCTATATCACACCCGCGTTTTTAACTATTTACATGTTTATCTTGTTTCATGCTATACAACCAATCTTGTTTATTCTATTGCACTTCTTATCTAATCAGTAAAGCCAACCTATTTGCCCGTCTTCCATCGGCATATGAACTAAAATCATCTTTTTCACCTCTCTTTTGATATTTCGTTTTTTACTGTCATACTATTCGACAACGTATTACGTATTATTTCTTTTCCACCATTTTACCTTCCATTTCTTAACGATTTCATGCTTATTCATCATCTAACAAATACGACAGTGCTTCAATCGCTATATAAATCAATTCATCATCCATGATATTTATTCTCCTTATCCTGTAAATAATAGTAAAAAACAGCACATCTAATATCAATATACGATCCAAGGCCAATCAATACGCCCTACCTGAAATACCATAATATCACCCCATTTCTCTATAAAAACATTCTTATTCATCATCCAATAACCGTGACAACACTTCCACTGCTACGCAAATGATTTCTCCCATATCGATCACCTCCTGTCCCATTTCATATCTCTAATCCATCATTCACTAAAACACTACGATAGGATATACCGGAAATACCATAATATCACCTCATTTCTTTACAAAATACGTTCTTATTCATCATCTATCAATCATAATTAGTCTATTACTACGCAAATAATATCTCCCATATTGATCACCACCTGTCCCATTTCATATCTCTAATCTATCATTCACTAAAACAATAATACTAAAGCTATCGCACTTGGAAACGGCATCATATCTCACATCCTTTCGTTTATCATTGCTTTCCCCTGACCACATCTATAGTATATCGACTTTTCATCTCCTTTTCTCTTCAAAAAACAGTGAAACAACTTTCCTACTTATATATCTGCCAATGAATCCCGAAGCCAGTCAAGAAAATCCACTAAAATGATCATGTTTTTCACCTCTCTTCTCTCTATAAAATCTATAATTACCAATCAATATATAACATGAATTCTACGTCCATCACCGCTTCTTCTATAAATTCTAATTTTATTCATCATCTAGCAACCGTGACAACACTTCTACTGCTATGTAAATAATATCTCCCATATCTATCACCACCTTTACCATCGCATAATCTCTAATCCATTACCCACTAAAACAATATGACAAGAGCTATAGCACTCGGAAACGGCATCATATCTCACATCCTTTCGTTTATCATTGCTTTCCCCTGACCACATCTATAGTATACCGACTTTTCCTCTCCTTTTCCTTGCAAAAAACAGTGAAACAACTTTCTTGCTTATATATCTGCCAATAAATCCCAAAGCCAGTCAAGAGAATCTACTGGAAATACCATAATATCACCTCATTTCTTTACAAAATACGTTCTTATTCATCATCTATCAATCATAATTAGTCTATTACTACGCAAATAATATCTCCCATATTGATCACCACCTGTCCCATTTCATATCTCTAATCTATCATTCACTAAAACAATAATACTAAAGCTATCGCACTTGGAAACGGCATCATATCCATTCACATCCTTTCATCATATCGGGGCTTTCCCCTGACCACATCTATAGTATATCGGCTTTTCATCTCCTTTTCTCTTCAAAAAACAGTGAAACAACTTTCTTAAGAAGTATTCAACTCGTCCTTCACTGCAACTCTTGGAAAAGAATAGAATAAGCATAAAACTTTCCAAAATAAGCAAAAAAGCATCTGCGATTTCTCACAGATGCTTAAGGTTAATCAAGCTCAAGAAGCAAGTTCTTCATACTTTCGTTTATAACTATTCAGCTGATTTTGCTTCAGTTTTTTATCATGCTGCAGACGCCCGATGACAATATCCGAACTTATTTTTATGGCATTGGCAAAATATCGAATGGAGTCAATGGAATAATTTCCCGTCTGATAAAATTTTTTCAACTGCGTAGAAGGAATCAATATTTCTGCGGCCATCTTATCTGCATCTTTTTCATCAGTTTCTGATGTTCCTTCTTTTTGATAGATGTGTCCTTTTAGGATATGAGAAATCTCATGAAACAGGCTGAACCAAAATCTATCCGCATATTTTCCACGCATGGTGATTCCTAACACAATTTTATGGCTATTATTATCATAAAAACTAATTCCATGCAAAAAAGAGCCGCTAATTTGGGGAAGATATATCAGCGCAATTCCACAAGACTTTAAAATATCTGCCAGTTGCTCACTAAAATCCATTTTCTTGTGCAGGGTCAATGCTCTAATATCCTTTATTTTTTTCTTTAAAGTGTCCGCACAAAAGGGAGGCACCGTCATATCTCTTGCTTTGATTTTAGCATACTGAGCCAATGTCAGCATGATATAGGTACTCTTGTCGGTATTTGAAAGTTTTCTGCAAGCTATAGGCATAAGTTCCCGATTTTGCAGCAACTTGAGATTACTAATTTCAAAATACTTACATAAATTGACAACTTTTTCTTGCCATTTATTGGCAGAAGAAACCATCCCCCATTTCGCAATTCTATTATATGGATAATGTTTTGCAATTTCCTTTTCTTCTTCCAATTCGTTCTCATTTTTAACCTTTGCCAATTTTTCCTGGTAGATTGCTTCCAATTTATTCCAAAAACCAGCTGGTACTCCCAGTACCCGTTCTATTTTTTCAGCCGTATCCGGCGTCAAATGAACGTCTCCGTTAATCAATTTACTGATATGCTTTTCAGACATTCCCATCCGTTTAGCAAATTCCTTCTGCGTCATGCCTCGGTCATCAAGCTGTTCTTTAATCGTAACACCCGGTGGTGTTGCAATATAGCTTTTGCTTTCCAACATGACATTCACTCCTCCCGTGTACTTAATGGTAATCTACAATTTCCTGCACTTCAGCAATTTGTATTTCATTACCTATTTGAGTAAATACCAAACGATAAGGCTGTACTAAATCCAGTGCATACTGTCCTTCTCTGTTTCCTGTTAATGAATGGCAACGTCCAATATGATATTGGATCATCATTTCAACCGAATCAGCCGCAGTGAGTTCATCAATTCGTTGTTGAATCTTCCTAGCCATTTTTTCGCCATAATTCTTACGTGCAGTATTTGCATCCGTACATACTTTACGTATTTTTTTACTCTTATATTGGATTTCCAATACGCCACCTCATTTACCTATAAGGTTAATTATATTGTACTATCCTTTAGAAGGAAAATCAATACACTTAGTTTACCTAATAGGTAAACTAAAAATCAATACTGCTTCATTCATCCTAGATATGCTACACCCATTACAAATACAACGATTACTTTATCTTCAAGGAGTTCTTTGGTAAAAGGAAACGTGCCCTTATGAATACGGATGTCCACAAGACCTCAACATGTATTATAAAACCAAAAAAAGGGACTATCTTTCGATAGTCCCTTTTACATGGCAATATAGATATCCTATTAAGCCAAGCCTTTTGCTTTTTTGATTGCAGCTGTGAGTTTCGGCAATACGTCGAATACATCACCAACAATACCGTAATCGCAAACTTTGAAGATAGGAGCATCTTCATCTTTGTTGATAGCGATAATGCAGTCAGAGCCAGTCATACCAGCCAAGTGCTGAATAGCACCGGAGATAGCGCAGGCAACATAGATTTTCGGAGCAACTGTTTTACCAGTCTGGCCAACCTGATGGAGAGCATCAATCCAGCCAGCATCAACAGCAGCACGGGAAGCGCCAACAGCACCGCCGAGTACGTCTGCCAATTCTTTCAAGATGCCTGTTTTGAACGGTTCTTCACTGTTCATGCCACGGCCGCCAGCAACGATAGCATCAGCGTCTTCGATTTTAACGCCGCCGTCACCCAATTTGATGAGTTCAACGAATTTCGTCATGAAATCTGCATCTGTGAGATCGGCTTTCATATCGATAACTTCGCCCTGTGCACTAGCATCAGCTTCCGGTTTTTTGAATACGTGCGGACGAACTGTACCCATCTGCGGACGGTTGTCCGGGCAAATGATTTCAGCCATGATGTTGCCGCCCAAAGCCGGACGAGTCCAAACGATAGTTTTGTTGTCATCGTCAACACCGAGCTGTGTGCAGTCTGCAGTCAAGCCAGTTTTAAGCATGTTAGCAACGCGAGGACCGAGGTCACGGCCAATGTTTGTTGCACCTACGAGATAAACGTTAGGTTTCTGTTTGTTGAAGAAATCAACTAATACTTTTGCATATGCTGTTGTGTTGTAATGTTCCAACTGAGCATCATCATATACATATACTTTATGAGCACCATGAGCGATAAGTTCCTGTGCTAACGGTTTTACGTCTTTACCAATCAGGACAGCACCTACTTCGTCACCGATGGTATCAGCTAAAACGCGGGCCTGGCCCAACAATTCGAAAGATACATCACGTAATTTGCCTTCAAACTGTTCAGCAATTACATAAATGCCTTTGTATTCTGCTAAATCCATTTTCACTGTTCCTCCTTAAATTAAAGAATTTTCGCTTCAGACAATTTTTCTACGACCTGATCAACGAGTGCCTGAGCATTGTCGTCTTCGACTTTGAGTACCAAGCCGCCGCTTCTCTGAGCCGGTGTGAAAATTTTACGAACTTTTGTCGGGGAACCGTTCAAACCGATTTGAGCGTCGTCTGCTTCAATAGCAGCTGCATCCAATGTTGGGATTTCGCGACGTTTTGCTTTCATTGTACCACGAATAGTCGGGAAACGCGGTTCGTTCAAGTCTTTTACGGCTGTAATCAAAACAGGGAACTGAGCTTCTGTTACGATGTAACCTTCTTCGTTTTCCTGCTGTACAGTAACTTTATTGCCTTCAACTTTCAGGTCACGGGCATATGTAATCTGAGGAATGCCGAGTTCGCAAGCGATCTGCGGGCCAACCTGTGCTGTATCGCCATCAATAGCCTGTTTGCCGCAGAGGATGATATCGAACTGTTCAATACCTTTTTCTGCTGCAACTTTTTTAACAGCCTGTGCCAATGCATAGCCTGTAGCTAATGTATCAGAACCGCCGAGCTTTCTGTCAGATACGAGATAAGCATCGTCAGCACCCATTGCCAAGCCTTCTTTTAATACGTCTTTTGCCTGATCTGGGCCCATAGAAAGCAATGTTACTTTTACTTCCTTATCAGCGTCCTTCAACTGAAGAGCAGCTTCCAAAGCGTTCTGGTCAAAGGGGTTGAAAATGTTAGGAACACCAGCACGAATGACGGTATGTTTTACGGGATCAATCTTAACTTCTGCTGTGTCCGGAACTTGTTTGACACATACCAATATTTCCATTTACGTTTGCCTCCTAAAAAAAAGTACTTTTTTATTCAACAGGCATGGTCCTACCTCTTAAAGACCATGCCCGCATCATAAACTTAATTACTTACCGCAACAAAGCGCCGCCTGTTACCATGAGCTGTACTTCGTTGGTGCCTTCATAAATCTGTGTGATCTTAGCGTCACGCATATGACGTGCAACTGGATATTCTTCGCTGTAGCCATAGCCGCCATAAATCTGAACAGCTTCTGTAGCAACTTCCATAGCTACATCGGATGCAACGCGTTTAGCGATAGCTGCGTCAACAGTAAACGGCTGGCCTTCCTGTTTTTTGAAAGCAGCTTTGTAAACGAGGTTACGAGCAGCTTCAATTTTCATCTTCATGTCAGCCAATTTGAAGGAAATAGACTGGAATTTGCAAAGAGGTCTGCCAAACTGTACACGTTGTTTGGAGTATTCAACAGCATCGTTCAATGCAGCTTCTGCAATGCCGAGAGCCTGAGCAGCAACGCCGATACGGCCGCCGTCCAATGTCATCATAGCAATCTTGAAGCCTTTGCCTTCCTGGCCGAGGAGGTTTTCTTTCGGAACTTTTACGTCCTGGAATACTAATTCCATCGTCTGGGAAGTATGGATACCCATTTTGTCTTCTTTTTTGCCGAAGGTGAAGCCTTCCATGCCTTTTTCAAGGATGAATGCGCTGATGCCTTTGGTACCCTGGCTCTTATCCGTCATAGCGAATACGATGTAGATATCAGCTTCGCCGGCGTTTGTGATGAACATTTTGGAACCATTGAGGATGTAGTTGCCGTCAGCATCTTTTGTAGCAACAGTCTGCTGACCGGAAGCATCTGTACCAGCGTTCGGTTCTGTTAAACCGAATGCGCCGAGTTTCGTGCCTTCAACCAACGGTGTCAAATATTTTTCTTTCTGTTCTTCTGTACCAAACTGCCAAATCGGGTTAGCGCAGAGAGATACGCTTGCAGACAATGTGATGGATACACCAGCATCGTATTTAGCTAATTCTTCAACTGCGAGGATATAGCTCAAAACGTCGCCGCCGTCTTCGCCGATGCCGCCGTATTTTTCTTCAAAATAAGCGCCTGCAAAGCCTAAGCTGAGCATTTCATCTACGAGTGCACGGTCGAAAACGCCATGATGATCACGTTCTGTGATAGTTGGAGCCAATTTGTTTTCGCCAAAGTCTTTAGCCAAATTTACAAAATCCTGTTGTACTTCTGTCAAGTTAAAATTCATGATTCTTCCACTCTCCTTAATGTAGTGTAACGGTAACATTTCCCGTGCAGTGTATACTGCTGGGGCATATATACACAACCTTTTTTGCTTACATTAGCATTGTACAACTTTTCACATGGTAAATCAATAGCAAAACCACAGGAACAGCCCTGTACACCATGCCTTTTTGTAATAGAGGCTTTCATGTCAAAGCTTTTTAGGTCTAGCTATTTTTTATTTTTTCTTGACAGATACGCTGTATTTATGATTTTACATGCGGAGTAAAAGAAATACGATTGAATTGTAATTGAAGAATCCTATATGTGATTATTGTGTACACCAAATCTTCTTCGTTAAAATCTTACGTATAACGAATTATATCTGATGCAAAAATTAAGGAAAGCTTATGTTTGTATTATAGACGAATGTCCATGAAGTTGTCAAGGATATGAGCCGTAATTCCCCAAATTTTATAATTTTGGTATGCATACATCAGCACATTGTAGGTTTTACGCCGTTTCCACTCTGTCTGCCCCGATATAGACAATCCTTGCGGAAAGCCCGGAGCCGGGCGGGTTGCCATTTCGATTTGGCAAACCTGCGGCTGATGCGCGGCAAACCAAGCAACGGGTACAGTAAAAATATGGTCGATTTCGCCCTGGCTAAGCGTAAAATCCTGCGTGTCTATATACGCTGCAAAAGGCCAAACTGTTACGCCAACTGGTGATTCGACATAATCCAGAGGTCCAAGTATGTGAATTTGCTCACGAACAACGCCCAATTCTTCTGTCATTTCCCGCACGGCTGCTTCCGCGGCATTGGCATCACCGGGTTCAATCTTGCCGCCGGGAAAACAAATATCACCTGGCTGCCAGCTCAATTTGCTGCTTCGTACTTCAAATACGAGGTGTTCCCGACCATCTTTTTGAATAAGCGGCACAATTACCGCACAAGGTGTCGTATTCATGCAGCGGTTTTGCCGTACTTGGCGCGGCGGCCACGGTTTATATTCCGTCATCGTATGATTTCCTTCTTTCTATAAAAAAGGAGCTGCCGCATGAAACGGCAACCCCCTTTTATTATTTTTAGCATATTACACGGTCGCTTTATTTTACAACAATGTTGATAATTTTCTTTGGTATAGCAATGAATTTTACGATATTCTTGCCTGCTATCAATTCCTGAATATGCGGCAGTGCCAATACTTTTTCTTTTAATGCAGCAGCATCGATTTCGACCGGTACGGTAATGCGGTCGCGGACTTTGCCGTTAATCTGTACAGGCAGTTCGACTTCATCGACTACCAGCGCAGTTTCATCGACTTTTGGCCATTCCTGTGTATGAACGCTGCCTGCAAAACCGCAAATCTGCCATAATTCTTCTGTAATGTGCGGCGTAAATGGTGCCAGCAGTTTAATCAGGTTTTGGTTCGCTTCTACGGCGACATCCTTGCGAATCGTCTTTTGGCTGCCTACATAAGCATACATAGCATTGACAAATTCCATGATGGAGCTGACAGCTGTATTAAATGCGTAGTTGCCGTCAACACCTTTGATGTCATCCGTTACTTTGGCAATGGCTTTGTATTCCTGCATGCGCAGTTCTTTTTCCGCTTCTGTATAGTCGCGTCCTTCTTCACCGTTTTTGGCCATATCCAAATACTGATGAACAATGCGCCATACACGATTCAAGAAACGGTACGAACCTTCTACGCCCTGATCGGACCAAGCCAAATCACGTTCCGGCGGAGCTGCAAAGAGGATGAAGAGACGGCCTGTGTCGGCACCGTATTTAGCCAAAATTTCTTCCGGCGATACGATGTTGCCCTTCGATTTGGACATCTTGCTGCCGTCCAGCAGTACCATGCCCTGTGTCAGCAGGCGTTCAAACGGTTCTACGTTGTCAACCAATCCGGCATCATAGAATACTTTCATGAAGAAACGAGAATACATGAGGTGCAAAATAGCATGTTCAATGCCGCCGATGTACTGGTCAACATTCATCCAATGATTGGCTTTCTTGGGATCCCATGCCTGTTCATCGTTGCGGGCATCTGTATAGCGCAGGAAATACCAAGACGAGCAGACAAAGGTATCAATCGTATCGGTTTCGCGCGTTGCCGGGCCGCCGCATTTCGGGCAGGTGCAGTGTACGAATTTTTCACTGGTTGCCAGCGGAGATACCGCACCGGCTGTGAACTTAACATCTTCCGGCAGTTTTACCGGCAGCTGGTCTTCCGGTACGAGCTGTTCGCCGCATTTTGGGCAGTAAATAATAGGAATCGGAGCGCCCCAGTACCGCTGACGTGAAATCAGCCAGTCGCGCAGACGATAATTGACGCGGCGCTTGCCTAAGCCTTTTTCTTCCATGTAGTCAATAATGGCTTTCATGGCTTTGTGCATTTCCATGCCTGTAAACTGGCCGGCATTGACGAGAACGCCATCTTTGTCTTCATAGGCATGATCCATTTCTTCCAGCTTCAGTTCATGATCTTTCGGCTGCAGAGTAATGATTTTGGGGATATTGTATTTAGTAGCGAACATCCAGTCACGCTGGTCACCTGTCGGTACACCCATAACGGCGCCGGTACCATAATCGTACAAGACGTAGTTAGTAATCCAGATTTGAACCGGTTTGCCAGTGAGCGGATGAATGCAGTCCACACCTGTATACATGCCCAGTTTTTCCGATTCGGTGCTAGTACGTTCGATGTCGCTCGTGTTGCGGACTTTTTCGCAGAATACTTCTAATTCTTTCTTTTTCGGATTGTTTTCAAGAAGCTTTCCTACTAACGGATGTTCCGGAGGCAGTACGACAAAAGTAACGCCGTAAATTGTATCCGGACGTGTCGTATATACAGCTACTTTTTCATGCAATGACGGAATGTCAAAGCTGAATTCCAAGCCTTCGCTGCGGCCAATCCAGTTTTTCTGCATCGTTTTGACGCGTTCCGGCCAACCCGGCAGCAGTTTCAAATCATCCAGCAGGCGGTCTGCATAATCGGTAATCTTGAAGAACCACTGTTTGAGGTCTTTTTTGACAACCGGCGTATCGCAGCGCCAGCATTTGCCGTCGATAACCTGTTCGTTCGCCAATACGGTATTGCATTTTTCACACCAGTTTACTTTAGCTTCTTTACGGTATGCCAAGCCCCGTTTGTACAGCAGTTCAAAAATCCACTGGGTCCATTTGTAGTATTTTTCATGGCACGTAGCTACTTCACGATCCCAATCATAGGACAAGCCCAATGCTTTCTGCTGACGGGTCATGTTGGCAATGTTGCTGAATGTCCAGTCTGCTGGCGGGATGTTGTGTTTGATAGCCGCATTTTCAGCAGGCATACCAAAGGCATCATAGCCCATCGGATGCAGTACATTGTAGCCGTTCATGCGGCGGTACCGTGCAATGACATCACCGATAGTATAGTTGCGGACATGGCCCATATGGAGATTGCCCGATGGATACGGGAACATTTCCAATACGTAATACGGCGGTTTCTTGTCTTCTTCATGGCAACAATCACATTTGCTTTCTTCCCAGATGTGCTGCCACTTCTTTTCTATTTCCTGGGGAATATATTTTTCCAATTGATAAAGCCTCCTATCCTACTCGGATATAAATAAAAACACCCTTAGTAGCGTCTTAATAGTATTATTATAGTGGTCTGTTCACATCAAGTCAATTCATGTTTAGCAAATCGCTGCCAAAATTGATGGGTTTCAAACCCTTTTCGCCAAAAACATGCGCCGCCCAAGCCATAGGTTTGTACCAGTTCTGCTTTTTTCTTCAGTGATTTTTCTTCTTCAAACCATACTTTAACCGTACCGGTCTGCAGGGGCAGTTCCAAGTAGTAGGCCTGCAATGCTTCATCCCAGACGACATGGCTCTTGTATTTTTTCATCAACGCTTCACTGTCTGCCATGGTCAACGTCCGTACAAACAATTTCGTTTTTTGCTTTTTAGCTGCTGCCGGACTAGACGGTTCTGCCGGAACACCAGCGGCTTCTCCTGCTACTGCCGGCCACTGTGCCATATCTTTGGGCAGGTCTTTGCCATCTTTGGATTCATACCACAGGCGCATGTACAGCGGCATCCCCAAAATAATTTTATCGGCCCGCACCAGGGGGAGCATGGCTTCAATGCCTTTTTCCACCCACGGATATGAGGCAACCGGGCCGGCTACAGGGCTTGTGCGGCCGTATTGGTCATACGCCATAACCATCATATAATCTAAACTATCGGCTAAAGCCTTACGGTCATATACCAGTGACCAATTGGGGCTGTCTGAAAGGAACGTCACATCCATAGATACCTGTATGCCATAGGCATGACAAGCATCACTGATTTTTTTGACAAATGCCGTCAAACCGTTTTTATCGGCATAGTTGATATTTTCAAAATCCAAGTTGTATCCTCTAAATTCATATAAAAGCGCATAGCCAATCATTTCTTTGATGATTTGTTCCTGCAGCTGTTCGTTTTGAAGAACGGCATGCGTCAGTTTTGGATCAAAGTGATTGTCTACCAGAGGCCACATGCTGTAGCCTTTGTCCCGGTAGGATGCTGCCAACATGGCAAAATCAGGATGGCGCAGTTCCAATCCGTGTTCGCTCAGCCGCAGGGCACACGGCGACATAATCGGCTGTTTGGTCTGCAGTACCGGCAGCTCTTGGTTTTCATTCATGACCGGATCCCAAAATAAGACCATGTCCATTTTTCCTTCTTTGGTCATATGCTTAGCAGCCTGTACGGGTTCTGTTGTTGGGCGCAGCTGCGGGATGACGCGTGTCGGCTTTGCCGGCGGCAGCAAGGATTTGTCATTGTTGTCCAATACATAGCTGATACCCAGCGGACGGCGGACATACCGAATATTGACGGTCCGTTCCTTTTGCACGGCCTGCCCCGGCAGCATCAGGCTGACGCATGTATTCTGCCAGTGTTTTTGTCCTGTTTTATCCGGCGGCAGCTGAAACCAATAGGTCCCCTTTTTTTCATTTGCCGCATAGATGCCGTACTGCTGCAGTGCCTTGTCGGATACCAGCCAGCGGCCGTTTTCTTCACGAATCTGCAGCCCTTTGACGGCTTCAGCCGGAATCGGGTTGGCCGCTTTGGGTACAACAAATACCGGATCATCTGTTTTTGCCTGCATCGTTTCGGCAGCAGACTGGGCTGCCCAGCTTGTCAGCGGCACACTCAGTCCCAGCATGACAGCCAAACACCATGTCTGTATGTTTCGTTTGTTTTTCATCTCATGTATCTCCTCATCGTCTATCATGGGGCTTACGTGTTTTTTACCCCATATATACTAGAATTTTTTATAAAATCATGTATAATGAAAAAAATATAAGCACTTTTGCGATACGAATCACATGGGTACTATTATAACACATATATTCCAAAGGAGGCTTTTATATTGCACCAATATTTATTTTTTATCGGTTCCTTTCCGATTCGCGCGTACGGCCTGCTGTTTATGCTGGGCATTGTTTCTGCCGGCATCGTCGCCTATTACATCATGAAGCGGGACGGCCGCGGCTGGCATACACATATATTTGACTTTACACTTTGCTGCGGCCTCTTTGGCATCGTCGGCGGCCGCTTATGGGATGTCTTCTTTTTTGATTGGCCCTATTATCACAACCACCTGGCGGAAATTCCCTTTGTCTGGCAAGGCGGCATGGCCATTCAAGGCGGTCTGCTTTTTGGTGCCCTAGCCGGTATTTGGTACACGCGGCACCATCATATTGATACGTGGGCTTTTGGGGATTTGCTGGCGCCGGCCATTATTTTGGGACAATCTATCGGCCGTATGGCCAATCTCATGAACGGCGACGCCTTTGGGCATCCTACAGGCGGCAGCTTCGGCATTCTCTATCCTGATACGACACTGGCCTATCACACGTACGGCAATCAGCCGCTGTGGCCTGCAGAAATCTGGGAAGGACAGCTTGACATTCTCGTCTTTGTTGCCCTGCTCTTTTACAGCTCTTTCCCGCACAAAAAAGGGCAGGTATTTTCGCTGTACGTCATGCTGTATGCTGTAGAACGCTTCTTCTTGGAATTTCTGCGCGGCGATTATATCAACATTACGCTGGGCTTAAAATCAGCCCAAATGACGAGCGTCATTGCCTTTGTCATCGCCCTGGCCGTCTTTTTATATCTCCATTGGCACGGCTCTGTCGATACATCCGACAAAGGACAGCAGGATACACCGCCTGCTAAGTAAAAACCCAACCGAAGGGACTGTGATATACTGCTTTGGGCTGTCCTATACACGATGTTCTTTTTCCTGTAAAAGTTTGCAGTTTTTAGTTTGAAGTTTGAAGAAAATACATCGTACTGCTGCAAATGATACACGTAACGCGATATAGCAAAAGAGGTTGCAACCAAATGAACTTTTGGGCTTAATTGGTTACGACCTCTTTTTGTTGATGCATTCTACTGCAGCTGCTGCAGCAGGGACGCGATACCGCTTTCACCAATGACGATAACCCCATGCCGGCGCAACAGCGCCGCAGTCACCCCGTCGCCTTGCTGCAGCGTTCTGGTAAACGTGCCATCATAAATGACACCGCTGCCGCAGGACGGGCTTTTTTCTTTGAGCACAGCATACGGGCAATGAAACAGCTGTGCCAAATACAATGCCTGTTCTGCGCCTTGTTGATACGCCTGCGTTACATTCTGTCCGTCACAAGTCACAACCTTTTCGTCCTGCCGTTCTGCCGCACGGCGGGGTGTTGCCAACCCGCCGGCTTGTTCCGGACAAATAGGAATTAGATGAATTTTCTTATGGTGAAGTAAAGGCTGTACAGCTTCATATTGTTTGCGCTGTCCGTCATAGCGGCAATACACGCCCAGTAAACAAGCACTAATTAGTATATTCATTATGTTCGCCTCATTTATGTTTTTATTTTTCTTATCACAAAACAGTATTTTATATAAAGAAATATTTCCATTCGTTTTTTAATCAAAAATATATGTAGTAAACGGCTTAATTATGCCATTTACTGTGTATCACCCCTCTCCGTTTCCACACAAACAAAAAATTAAAATTATATTAAATTTCATATGTTGAAATTGAAAAATTTGATTTCACATACTATAATACGGAAAAGGTGCAAAGACCTGTTTATATATAAAGGAGATATATGATGGAAGACAAAAAACAATTACGAAACACAGCCCAGCTGCTCGTCGAATGCTTAGAAGAAGAAGGAGTACATTATATCTTTGGTATTCCCGGCGAAGAAAACTTGGCTGTTATGGAAGCTTTGACGCATTCCAAAATTGAATTCATTACGGTTCGCCACGAACAAGGCGCCGCTTTTATGGCTGACGTCTATGGCCGTCTGACAGGCAAAGCCGGCGTCTGCATGGCAACACTTGGTCCTGGCGCTACCAATTTGATTACCGGCGTTGCCGATGCAGACTGCGACGGTGCGCCCCTTGTCGCTATTTCCGGCCAGGTCGGTACAGACAAAATGCACATTACGGCACATCAGTATTTGGATTTGCGCGCCATGTTTGAACCGATTACCCGCCGTGCCTACACGGTCGTCCGTCCGGATACCATGGCTGAAATCACCCGCTTGGCATTCAAATATGCTGAACGTGAAAAACCAGGCGCAACCTTCATCGATTTGCCGGTAAACATCAGCAAAATGCCTGTCGGCGAAAACGAAAAACCGCTGCAGCGCAAAGAAATTTTACCGGAAACAGCCTTGGAAGCTCAAATCGAAGCCGCTGCTACCATGATTTCGTATGCGAAAAACCCGGTTATTTTGGCAGGCAGCAGCGTCATCCGCAGCCATGCAGCAGCTATGCTGACCAAATTTGCTGAAAAATTAAAACTGCCAGTCATCAACACGATGATGTCCAAAGGGGCTATTCCGTTTGACAATCCCTATTCCCTGTGGACCGTCGGCATCCCGATGGAAGATTATCAGACCAAAGTCCTGGAAAAAGCCAGCCTGGTTATCGCTATTGGCTACGATATTATCGAATATGCGCCGGCTAAATGGCATCTCGGCAACGCAGATATTATCCATATTGATACCATGCCTGCCGACATCAATAAAAACTATGAACCCAAAGTCGAAGTCGTCGGCAATATTCCCAACTCGTTGGAACGCATTATGGAAAAAGCAGCCCGTCTGCAGGAACCAAAATACGCATTGGAAATCCGCAAACGCATGGTAGAAGAACACGAAAGCTATGCCAATGACATGTCCTTCCCGCTCAAACCGCAGAAAGCTTTGATTGACTGCCGTAAAGTCATGGGTGAAGACGATATCGTCATTTCAGATGTCGGTGCCAACAAAGTATGGATTGCCCGCCACTATAACTGCTACAAACCAAACACCTGCCTGATTTCCAACGGTTTTGCCACCATGGGCATTGCAGTTCCGGGTGCCATCGCCGCTAAATTAGTTCATCCGGATAAAAAGATTTTGGCAATTACCGGTGATGCCGGCTTCATGATGAACTGCCAGGAATTTGAAACGGCACATCGTTTGGGCACCAACTTTGTCACGCTGATTTTCAACGATGCCAGCTACGGCTTAATCAAATGGAAACAAGACATGCATTACGGTCACCATGAATATGTCGATTTCACCAACCCGGATTTTGTAAAATTCGCAGAAAGCGTCGGTGCTGTCGGCTACCGCATCAAAAAAGCAGAAGAATTGCTGCCGACACTGCAAAAAGCCTTTAAGCAAAACAAACCTGTCATCATTGACTGCCCTGTTGATTACAGTGAAAACATGAAACTGACCCATCATTTAGAAGAATTAGTAAAAACATTATAATCTCCTGCACATAGAAACCTAAAAAGGGATAATAGGGACTGCAGCAAAATGAAAATTTTGCTGCAGTCTTTTTGCTATATGGGCCATAATGCAGGGACGGTTCCCGATACCCTCACCTATTCATTTTTTCGTGCCGCCGAAAAAGAAGCACAATATTCCAAAGGATATATCCCTATGACCCATTTTTTCTTGTAAATTGCCATTTACATTGGCGTATATACTTTTTCTTTCTGTGCGACCAGAAAGAAAAAGTATCAAAAAGAAA
>ERZ808242.784-NODE-784-length-21227-cov-4.470999_pt1 | contig 21227 bp, 18 predicted proteins | sample MGYA00521244_ERZ808242 | MGnify/ENA primary metagenome ERZ808242 (study PRJEB31516, sample SAMN03275573) | gut metagenome | biome: mammalia-associated habitat; material: feces | host: Papio cynocephalus | place: Kenya | collected 2012-07-27 ... | reverse complement strand
GGTTTAGCTTTAACTCGTCAGAATTTGCCCACTTGGGAGCGTATTTGGTACGATCCAAAGTGGGCAAATTCTGACGAGTTAAAGCTAAACCGACAGGGCCTTCGCGGTGGGTAATAGCCACTTTCCAAGCTTCGGCAGTTTCGTTGGCATCGCAAGGACGCAACAAAGTAAAGTTAGGAATAATGCGTAAGGAGGCCAAATGCTCGATAGGCTGGTGAGTGGGACCATCTTCGCCTAAACCGATAGAGTCGTGAGTCCAGACGTGGATACCGTTAAGGCCCATCAAAGCACCTAAGCGAACAGAACCGCGCATATAGTCGGCAAAGACCAAGAAAGTGGCGTCGTAGGCGTGGAGACCGCCGTGCAACATAATGCCGTTGGTTACAGCAGCCATACCGTGTTCGCGAATACCAAAGTGGATATTGCGACCTTCGTGATGCTCGGGACTCTGAGCAGGAGAACCTTTAATAAGAGTCTTAGTGGAAGGCTCTAAGTCGGCGGAGCCACCGATAAGGTTGGGCAAACGCTCGGCAATAGCGTTGATAACTTTTCCGGAAGAAACGCGAGTAGCCATGCCCTTAGCATCGGGCTCGAAGGTGATAAGATCTTTGTCCCAACCTTCAGGAAGTTTACCTTCCATCCAGTTTTCAAACTCGGCAGCTAATTCTGGATATTCTTTAGCATAGGCAGCGAAAAGTTCATTCCAAGCGGCGTGCTCTTGAGCGCCTTTAGCCTGGATCTTGCTGCAAGTGGCATATACTTCGGCGGGCACATAGAATTTCTCGTGCTCAGGCAATCCCATAACCTTCTTGGTGGCGGCAATTTCTTCTTCGCCAAAGGGAGTGCCATGAGAAGCGGAAGTATCTTGCATCTTGGGAGAAGGATAAGCGATGTGAGATCTTACCGAAATTAAGGAAGGACGAGGATCCTTCTGAGCTGCGGCAATAGCAGCTTCAAAAGCGGCAGTATCGTTAGCGTCTTCGACGCGCTGAGTGTGCCAACCGTAAGCGTCATAACGAGCTACGCGATCTTCGGTAAAGGCAATATCGGTATTGCCTTCAATGGTAATGCGGTTGTCATCATAAATGGCAATCAGTTTGCCTAAGCCCAAAGTAGCAGCTAAAGAGCCAGCTTCGGAAGTAATACCTTCCATAAGGTCGCCGTCAGAGCAGAACACGTAAGTGTAGTGATCCATGACATTGAAGTTGGGGCGGTTGAAATAAGAAGCGATGTAGCGCTCAGCTAAAGCGAAACCTACGGCGCTGGAAAGTCCCTGGCCCAAAGGACCGGTCGTCATTTCGACACCGGCAGTGTGGCCGTATTCGGGATGTCCGGGAGTAAGAGAGCCCCACTGACGGAAGTTTTTCAAATCGTCAAGAGTAAGGCCGTATCCGGAAAGATGCAGCAAACTGTAGATGAGCATAGAAGCGTGTCCACAGGACAGAATAAAGCGGTCGCGATTGTGCCAGTGAGGATCTTTAGGATCATGTTTCATGATCTTGCTGAACATAGTCCAACCTAAAGGAGCTAGAGCCATAGCGGCGCCAGGGTGACCGGAACGAGCTTGCTGAGGGCCGTCCATAGCCAAACCACGAATAACGTCAATGCAAAGTTTATCGCCTGCTAACTTACTACTCAAAGGAACAGTCTCCTTAAATTTAGTTTTACCCGATTGAGGACGAGGGAAATTTTTCACAAAAAAAGCGCCAAGGAAACATAGGCTTCCCGGCCCAAGGCTTAATTTTCTGCTTCAGCCTCAATTATCTTGAAAAAATGTACCCCTAGCTTTATACATTATTAGCACGCTCTCCTGCCTATTTCTCGCGCTAATATACCGTAAAAAATAACTCGAAAAATATAACTACTGAACAAGTTCAGCTCTTTTTACTCTTCCCTAGCTCTTTAGCCACCAAAGTTTTTTGCGGATTCCACTTTACGCCTTTTTTAACTTCCATAACTAAAATGGCTAAGTCGTCGTCCGGAGCACCACCAGTATGACGCAAGACAGCCAATTCCAACTGTTTGGCTAAATCTTCAGCCGATAAAGTAGAATGTTCTTGCAAAAACTTGACGACCCGTTCAAAAGTAAAAAATTCCCCTTCGCTGTTGCGAGCCTCGGTCAAGCCGTCAGTAAAAAGAATTACTCTATCGCCCCCATCCAAAGTAATCGACTTCTCTTCCCAAACACTTTCTTCAAAAGCTCCTATGGGCACTCCGTCGGTATGCAATTGCTGTACAGAACCGTCGTCTTTAAGCAATAAAGCCGTATCGTGGCCGCCGGACGCGTAAGTAAGTATGCTGCTTTCTTCGTTGAATACGCCGTAAAATAAAGTAGTAAACCAGGTATTATCATCGCGCCACAATCCCAAAAGGCGCTGATTTAAAATTCCTAAAATCTGAGCGGGAGACGAGCTCTTTTTTCCCCATTCAAAGAAAAAGCTCATAACTATGGACATAACCATAGAAGCGGGCACGCCTTTGCCCATAACATCACCCAAACAAAAGACAATAAATTTTTCCTGAAAAGGACGGAAATAATAAAAGTCGCCGCCTACACTGCGGCAAGGTTGCATGATACCACACAGTTTTACTCTGCCTATTTCACAGTTTGGCGGCACTAAAGCTCGTTGCAAAGTTCTGGCACGATCGACATCATGTTCAAGATCAGCATCTTTGCGACGACGGCGGGCCGCTCCCTCAACTGTGATAATGGTAAAAGCAGCTACAATAGCCCACTTGGCAAATTCAAAAGCAGACCAGCTGAGCATATCGGCCAGGTTCATTTCCTGACGGCTCCACAAACCTACCAGCAAAAGGATATAAGCCGGAGGTAACACAATCAAGCCTTTGCGTTTAAAAAATAAACAAGCCAAAAAAACCGGTATAGAGAACCAATTGTAAGGCAATCCGCCAATATCAAAAGCGATAGCTGCCGTCGAAGCTATAAGTAAAAAGATAATTAAAAAAAACAGCAAGCGATGATGTATAGGAGAAAGGCATTGTAACGTCGCGCTTTCTACCATCTTGCCGAGCCAGTTTAATAATCTGTTCACTTTAAGTTCCTCTTGACGCTTACCGTCGTTTGTATCTGCGCGAAAAAAAATTCAGCAGTGGATCTTCCCAATGGGCTCTTTCTCTCCTTCAAAACTGCCAGCCACTGCCATTTGGACAGTATGCACCAGTCATCCGTATCAGCCGGAAAGAAAGGAACAATTTTAGTTAATCTGAATTTAACCGACTATGATTTGTAAACGTATTTTTAGGCTGACTTTCAGCGCAGCTTTATCATTTTTATTATTACTTAACTTCGCTTACGCAGCCGGAGGCAACTCTATTCAAGGTGGACGAAGCGTAGGCTCTGTATGTTTGGGACAAAATATTAACCAAGTTCGTTCCATTTTGGGAGCTCCCAGCAAAGTGGTAGCTTCTCCTAACGATCCCAATTCTCAATTGCTCCACTTTAAAAATCACGGTTTAGCCGTCTTTATGGGCTCTAATGGAGCCGTTATCGGCATTACCGTTTTGGGCGGCAAGTGGAAAACTCCCGAAGGTATAGGCATAGGTTCAGCCGGAGCTTCGGTTACTAAAGTATACGGTCAAGGTTTGCAACGCGGCCAAGGCAATATAAATTATGCCTCCCGAGGTTTGGCTTTCAGTATTAGAAATGGCAAAGTGTCCAGCATTTACGTGTTTAAACGTGAAGACGAACGCCCTCTCTTAGGCGATCGTATTATCGTGCCTGGCAAACGTGTCGGCTCTATAAAAATAGGTACTCACCTTTCAACTGTGAGCAATTCTTGGGGCAATGCCGACAACGTTACTCCCATGGGCCAAGGGCGTAGCTTACATCGTTACAAAGAAGAAGCTATAGGTTTAATCGTCAATTCTAAGCAAATTATTGAAGGCGTGGTCATGGAAACTGGCGATTTCATTACCAAAGAAGGCGTCAAAGTAGGCTCTTCTAAATCTGAAGTTATTAAAGTGTTCGGTCAGGCTAACGCTTCCAATGGCAGCTTAATTTATGAAAATAAAGGTATAGGCTTCCGCTTGACTCAAGGACGCGTCAGCCAAATAACCGTACTCTCCCCAGCTTTGCGCGGGAAGTAAGCTATTAAGAGAATATCAATAATTGTGAAACTGCCTTTTTTTCGATTAGGTAAATTCTTGGCTGGAGAAAGGCAGTTTTTTTTTGTGACAAAAGCTGAGCCATACTAACAAAAAGCGCCACGCCTCTATGAAATTGGGAAAGTATTGGCTACAGCTTGTCGAGCCTCGGCAGCAGAATTGAGTCTACCTTCAAGGCGCTCTTGCAAAGTCCATTTTAAAATTTGTGCAAATTGGGGACCAGGCTTGTAGCCCATATCAATTAGGTCGGCTCCTTTTAAAGGAGGCTCGACAAAGCGCAAAAAGCGCACGTAATCGGCAATGCGTTTTTTTACTAGAGAGTCGTCACTGTGGGCAGCCAGACAAATTACACCTTCTAAAGAATATTTGCACAAGCTTTTAAATATGGCAGCATTGCCGATTTCGGGCGACCCCAAGGTGGCCAGCAACTGCTCTATTTTATCTTTAGTTAAAATCAGAAGTTTGTGAGCGCTGCCGGGGAAAAGTGCGTAAGTTTTGATAAACTTGGCAATATCTTCCGGAGGCAATGAATCGAGTAGCAAGATATTTAAATAGAGCAGCGGCAAACTGGCTTCTTCTTGGAGCAGCAAATCGCGATATTCACGCACTAAAATTTCCCCATTTTCCAAGTGAGCTCGAGCCGTTTCACTCAATTCTAAGCGGCTGTCCAAAGTTTGCAAAACTTGCAATTCATCCATGCGTATTAAACTATTGCGCGGCGAAGGTTCTTGCAAAATTTGCCAAAGTTCGTTGCCTAGGCGTTCGGGACTGACCATCTTCACTAAGCCCATATTTACGGCCGAGCGTAGCAAATGGACAGTATTGCGATCCATATGGAAACCGTAGCGTTGTTCAAATTTTATAGCGCGGAAAATGCGCGTGGGATCATCAACAAAAGACAAATTGTGCAAAATACGCACTACGCCTTTTTCTAAATCGGAGCGAGCCCCGAAAAAGTCAATTAGCTGGCCGAAATTGTCTGGATCGAGTTGCAAGGCCATGGCGTTAATGCTGAAGTCACGGCGGAAAAGATCTTGCTTAAGCGTACTGCCTTGGACATCAGGTAAAGCGGCCGGGCGTGTATAGGTTTCGGTGCGAGCTGTAACCACATCTAATTTTAAGCCGTCAGGCAAGCAAACTTGAGCAGTAGCAAAGGTTTCATGAACTTTACATATACCGTGTAGTTGCTGAGCCAGCACCTTGGCAAAAGCGATTCCGTCTCCTTCAGCGACTAAATCGATATCGTTATTAGCAATATGAAGCAACATATCGCGCACAAAACCGCCAACAGCGAAGATCTTCAACCCTACTTCAGCGCCGATCTCTCCACAGCGCTTCAATAAAGTGAGAGTTTCAGCCTTTAAGCGCACAAATTCAACTGGTACCAAATTGTTAGTGCCACCAGTAAAATTATCATTGGCGAAACTATTTAAGGCTCGCAAAATGTCGCTTTTGCTTACAATACCTACCAACTGGCCTTTATCTAAAACAGGAGCGCAACCTAAAGCATTTTCTGTCAAAATACGGCGTACTTCAGCCATAGTTGTGGTGGGCTCAACAGTGGCGCAATCTTGATTAATATAAGTTTCTACAGGCTCACGTTGCAAACCGTGACCAAGTGCTTTATCTATATCAGCTCTGGAAAGCATACCCACAAAACGTTGATTGCGACAAGCACATACCGCCGAATGGCTCATTTTTTGCAATTTTTCAGCCGCCTGAGCTACAGTCAAATGCTCTTCTAAATTGAGTCCTTCTACAGGAGAGCTCATCATGTCTTGAGCTGTGACAACTCTAGGGGCTCGCGATTCAGCAATACTTTTAATTTCCTCAATCAGCTTATCCAAAGCATGAAGCTTAACACAAGCAAAAGCTGAAGTAGAATGGCCAGCGCCGCCGAGTTCGCGCAATACGGCAAATACGTCTAAAGAAGCAGGTAAACTCCTAGCGACAATGTAAGAGCGCTTAGCCATATTGATTACACAGAAAAGCACCTCCGGATTTTCCACTTCCATAATTTGATCAGCTACAGAAGAAAGATCGTCCAAATGTTCATCTATTTGAGCAGAGACGAACATACACTGACGGCCGGCTACTTTCCAATATTGAATAGAGCCAAGTAATTTTTCAACTAAAAGCTTTTGCTCAGCGGTGAGACGGCGCTGTCCCAAGAGGGAGACGGCTTCCAAACTTCCCCCCTGCTTTACCATATAAGCTGCCGCCAAAATATCTTCGTAAGTAGTACCACTATAAGTGAGCGAGCCGGTCTCTTCGTAAAGACCAAGAAGGCACAAAGTAGCCTCAGCTGCCGATAAATTGATATTTTTCTTTTGCACTTCATGCAACAGAACCGTAACGGTAGAGCCATTTTCTTCAATAGACTCTAAATCGCCCATAATAGATTGGTGAGTTGCTTTGTGGTTGTCGTAAATATGGACAGGGATATAAGGTTGAGTAACTAGATCGGAAAATTTTCCCAAACGATGAGGTTCGCGCACACCAACTAAAACAACCAGCTCGACAGGTTCGTTGTGATAGTCTTCCTCTTCCACAAGATCCAAAAATTTGCTGTTTTGTACAATAAACTCGCGAGTTTTGGGTTCAGCTTTGCCTATAAGATAGATCTTGCCTTCCGGATATAAGCGTCTGGCCAAAACCAGAGAAGCTAAAGCGTTAAAGTCAGTCCGGGAGTGGGATAGAATGATTTGCACTTCTAAGAAATGCTCCTATAAAAAACTCGGCACTTGTATGCCGGAATACAACCTGTCACGCCTAGCGACTTCGCTTAAAGCCAAAATGCTTCCCCCTTCGTCTATAGGCTTACTTATTGGCGCCACATAACTATAAACCTTTAAACCGCTACAAACTTACTCTGGCAGTCTATGGCAAGACAATTTTACCCAAACAACAAGGACGAGAAGCTCCAGTAGCGCCAGGCAAATTGCTGCTCTTGCCCAACATAGTGTAATGAGCAAATAGAGTAAAAGCCATAGCCTCTCTAGCTTGAGTAGGTACACCACATGCTTCCATATCGACAAAGCTCACTGAATTGGGCAAGCGCTCACGCAATTGCTTCATAATAGCCAAATTATGCACGCCTCCGCCACCAGTAAGCACTTGGCAAGTCGCCGAACCCACAAAACGCAGTATGTGTAAAGCTATAGCTTCAGCCGTCAAAGCAGCAGCTGTGCACATAATATCGGCACCAGGCCAGCCTTTTTGTTTTGCTTGATCGACTAAGCGGTCGGCTAAGGGAGCGCCAAACTCCTCGCGTCCAGTAGACTTAGGAGAAGGCAAACTAAAATAAGGATGTTGCAAGAGCTGCTCCAGCAATTCGGGAATAACTTTGCCACTTAAAGCGTAACGGCCCTCGAAGTCGCAAGGCTGCTGCAAATATATTTCCGCTAAGCGATCACAGACAGCATTGCCAGGGCCACAATCACAAGCTAAACATTCACCTTCAGCCGGAATATAAGTAATATTGGACATACCACCTATATTGAGAGCAATGCGATCGCAATTAGAGGTGTGGAAAAGAAGACTGTCGGCAAAAGGAACTAAAGGAGCCCCCTGGCCGCCAACAGCTAGATCCTGCGGGCGGAAATCACAAACGGTAATAATGCCAGTGCGCTCGGCAATAACAGCCCCCTCGCCTATTTGCAAAGTAGCTCGCACTGGGAAGCCGAGATAATCGGCAGCTTGAGGTAAGTGGCAAATCGTTTGGCCATGAGAAGCCACTAAATCGATATGGGAATTTTCTCCAACTTGGCGACATTCTTCCTGAAGATGCAATACAGCTTGAGCCAACAATTCCCCCATCAGCCAATGCATTCTGGTAATTTCTTCTGTATTGGCCTGATTGCGACAAATATCCAACAAACGGCTTCTCACTTGCTTAGGCAAAGGCAAAGAACTCATGCGCACAAACTGCGGCCGATTATCGTGCATTTCCACTAGCACAGCATCTATAGCATCTATAGAGGTGCCGGACATTAGACCAACAATACGAGGAGTAGATAAATTTTGGTAGTTATTAAGCATATCCATAAAGAACAGCCAGCTCTTTCTTTCCGGCACTTCGGCCTTTTTTTATTTTTTAGCGAATTATGAGAAATAATTTTTCTGCAACAATTAAAAAACCGCCCGAACGCCAATTAGAACGTTCTGGCGGCCATACAACTTCAGCTATTCAACCAATTAGCTACGGCTGAAACCTTAAGCGATTCGCCAAATTAGGCTGCATAAAGCAAGGCCCAAAGAGCGATAACAATACCGGCAACCATACGATAGTAGGCGAAACCTTTGAAATTGTTGGAAGAAACGTAGCGTAAAAGCCAACCAATAGCTAAAAAAGCAGTAATGAAAGAGACGATGGTACCTACAGAGAGGGCTCCCAAGCCTCCAACCTCCACCACTTTTTGATAATTACGCACTAAAGTATAAATAGTAGCTGCGCCCAAAGTGGGAATAGATAAGAAGAAAGAAAAATCGGTAGCTTGGGAGCGATTCAAACCTACCAAAAGGCCGCCGACAATAGTAGAGCCGGAACGAGAAACACCAGGAATAAGCGAGAAACACTGAGCTACGCCAATCCACAAAGCTTGCTTATAGGTGAGAGCTTTATCTTCAGTCTTGATTCCGTCGGCAGCATTAGCAATTTCATCGGAAGTTTTAGTTTCGGCTTGTTTATCTTTATCAGAAGGCTCACGGTCGACAACTAAAAGGATAATACCGCCAATAAAGAGGGTTGCCGCTATAACATAAGCTTGCAAGAGACCATCGCCTAAAAGGATATCAATCCAATTGTGTACTAACAAACCAACCACGGCAGCAGGCAGAAAAGCCAGGAAAAGGCTAACCCAAAAGTGACAAGCGGAACCTTCTTGACGCCAATCGAGAGCATTTTTATTACCGGAAAAAAGCTGAGAGGCCTTTTCCCATAAACGCTTCCAATAGTAGATAACTACAGCAATAATGGCGCCTAGCTGAATGACAATTTCAAAGGTGCCCGAGGTATTGGCTGCGCCAATAAGTTGCGAGCAAACCAAAAGGTGGCCAGTAGAAGAGATGGGCAAAAATTCGGTGACACCTTCTACGACACCTAAGATAAAAGACTGAAGAAGAGTAATCTGTTCTGGCATATTTTTTACAAGTTCCGTTCTTTATGCTGCTTATTTTTTAGAAAGTTCGACTCTTTCCACCGGGCCTATGGCGTGGCCTAAGAGCTGGCTGCCTATCTTGGCAAAATCGGTTGCACTGCCACTAGCTTGATAAAGACGCGAAGCTTTGGCATCCGAAGCTTTACAATCAAAGCCTAATTCGCGCAAACGCTTAACAACATAACGAGCCGGATCGATTATTTTTAAGTCGGAACCGACCAGCTCTTCAATTACCGGGCGCACGAAAGGATAATGAGTACAGCCTAAAATTAAAGTATCTACACCGGCTTCCTGCAAGGGGCGCAAATATTCACGCACTGCTTCGTGAGCTTCAGGGCCACTAACTAAGCCTTTTTCAATAAGCGGAACCAATTTGGGACAGCCTACAGGAGTAACCTTAACTGTAGAAGCAACCGTTTCACCTTTTAAAGAAGCACTTGCATGAGCTTGGGCACAAGCTTTTTCATAGGCACCGCTAGCTGCAGTAAGTGGATTGGCCATTAGACCGATACGACCGTTGCGAGTAGCTCTTACTGCAGCCTTAGCAGCTTCATCGATAATACCGATAATAGGAGCCGGTGACCAAGCAGCTACATGATCAAAAGCTAAAGCCGAAGAAGTATTACAAGCCATAACTAAAACTTCAGCTCCACTACTAATCAGATGATGACATATAGCATCAATTAAGCTGACCACTTCAGAGACACTGCGATTACCGTAAGGAACATGTTGCGTATCGCCAAAAAATATAAAAGGTACGCCGGGAAGCTCTCTGTCAATTTGCTCAGCGACAGTCAAGCCTCCGACTCCTGAGTCGAAGACACCAATAAGATGGGAATCCTGCATGATAACCTCTGTCTAGAGTTTGCTCTATAACACAAACTCGATAGATGTCAAAAAAATTTAACCTATTAGAGCCACCTTCATCTAAAATAGCTCTAACAGGTTGTGCTAAAGGAGAATTTTTTACAAAAGAGAGCAATTTTTCATCTCTTGCAATGCCCTAAGTACACCAATTTGTACATGAGCAAAACTCACGCCACCTTGCATATAGCAGCCGTAGGGAGCTCGCACTGGGCAATCGGCTGAAAGTTCAATAGAAGAGCCCTGGATAAAAGTACCACCAGCCATAATGACGGGATCATCATAACCAGGCTGCTGCAAAGGAATAGGACAAGCGCTGTGATCGACAGGTCCAGACTTCTGAATGCCCAAACAAAAAGCTTTTTGTCCTTCTTCAGAGCCGACACGTACAGCTTGTATGATGTCGCTACGCGGATCGTTCCACTTGGGAAATACTTCCAAGCCACAATTTTCCATAACCCATGCTCCCCAGACAGCCCCTTCCAAAGCAGCTCCAACTATAATGGGAGCCATGAAAAGGCCCTGAGCCAATAAGCGATTGTAGCCTAAAGTAGGCCCTTCGTCGGGACCAATACCAGGAGCCGTCAGACGCTCCATAGCTCCTTCTACACAGTCGCTGTCTCCAGCAATATAGCCTCCGCAAGGAGAAATAGATCCGCCTAAGTTTTTAATAAGGGAACCGGCTACAACATTGGCGCCAATTTCTGTAGGCTCAACCGTATCTACTAATTCGCCATAACAATTATCTACCATAACTTTAACTTGAGGAGCTAAGCTATGGACTAAATCTATAGCTTTTTTCATCTCCGATAACGACAAAGAAGGACGCCAAGCATAACCTCGAGAGCGTTGCAACAGCACCATAGCTGTCTTTTCATTTAAGCTCTTTTTGACGCCTTCCAAATCGATATGGCCGTCGGCTAATAAATCGACTTGACGATAATTAACTCCCCAGTAGGCTAAAGAACCGCGCTTAGCTTCACCTATGCCTATAACTGGATGCATAGTATCGTAGGGCAATCCTGTAATACTAAGCAATTCATCTCCAGGCTTCAAAGTGCCAAAAAGAGCGGCAGCTAGAGCATGGGTTCCGGAAACGAATTGCAAGCGCATGGCGCCAGATTGAGCGCGGAAAATTTTGGCAATAGCCTCATCTAAGACATCGCGACCACTATCACTGAAGCCGTATCCGGTAGTGGGGAAAAAGTGCCCCTCCATAAGGCCGACTTCCTGCAAAACTTGCAAAACTTTCCATTGATTTATAGAGGCATTCTGCCTAATCTGCTCACGCAATTCTGCAGTAGCTTTCATGCCCTCGGCGGCGATATCAGCTAAATCTGAAGCTATGCCTAAATTTAATAAAGAATCTTTCCAACTAGACATTATTTGTCCATCTTTTCTCCGGCTCACACAGCCGCGCGGTTATATCCATGCAGCCCTAACTACGCAAATAACAAAAGAATATCTATAATGAGACTGCACCAGAAAATGCCGATCGCTCAAAGCAAAATGTTGAAAAAGGCATTCTGCTGCTCAATCGGCACATTCACTAAACAATAATAAATGTATATGCAAAAAGTTGCAACTAATTGCGGTCGGCAATAGCAAACATCAGAACTCCGTCAGCTCTGAGTTCACCATTTACCAAACATTGAGATCTCATCTTGCCTACTCCGCGGCGCATTCCGCGAGTTTCGACGCGCAAATCTAAAGTATCGCCAGGCACAGGAGCCTTACCGAAGGTGCAATCCTCGATAGTAGCGAACAAAATCAGCTTGCCTTCATAATCGGGATGATTGAGAACACAAGCAGCTCCCAACTGAGCCATAATCTCGACCAAAATTGGCTTGGGCAATTCAGGCTTGCCATCAAAATGATGTTTAAAGAAATACTCTTCGCCAGTTAATTTTTTTAAGCCGCGGGCGCAATTGAGGCCATCGTAATAAGAGACCTCGTCAACAAGCAAAAAAGGATCGCGGTGAGGCAGAACTTGCTTAATTCTTTCCAAGTCCATGCTAGGACCTTGGTCGCCGCCTTCAATCTCAATAATTTGACTCTCAGTTAAATCGGTCACAGTATTAAACTATACTCCTTTAATTTGAGGTGTGGTTTTATTTAATCTGCACTTTTTTTCCTTCCCTATCAGAGAGAAGGTTTTGCCCTTATAAGCTCAAAAGATTTTTCAATACTTAATAGGTGCAGCATTTTGACGATAATACGTCCGCTTATAGCGTACTTTATAACTTTATTTATTTTTGGTTTCGTCTTTGCTTGGGCTCCGGCAGACGATTGGCGAGCTCCTGTTGCCGCCGTTATTATTGGAGCTATAGGTGGAGCTATACTCCAACAAAAAATTCCCGGCTGGGAACTGCTTATGGCTGGCTCTGCTTTTACAGCAGTAGGCGCTATGCACGTTTTGGCTCCTTCCCAATGGCTCTGGCAATCCTTCTTACCGATTCCTTCTCTACTTTGCTGGTATTGGGGAGACAAATTGGGAGACGAATTGTTGACAAGTTTGAAAAATCCCCATGCCGAGACAAATCATCTCTTTAGCGTGTCTGAATTGCATCGCGAAAAGAGACGAGGTTTATTGGTAGTGCTTTGGACAGCTTGTGGTTCCTTTGTCATGCTGGCGCCTTTGGCTCCTGGCGCTCATTGGCTAGCCTTACCAGTATCATTTACCTTATCATTTGCTGTAGCCGTAAAATGGCATATAAGACGTCGATTCTGGCCAGCTTTGGGCTTCCTTATCGCCTTGCCGCTGTCAGGCTGGATCAACATATGTTTGAATAACTTCTTTAAGCTGCCTCCATTACAATTACCAGATCCTTGGCTTAGCGGTGGCCTTATGATTATAGGTTCAGTTCTGGGACTGTGGCTAGCCGCCTGGTATAGTATTCACCTAAAAAAAATTAGCGGCCATTCTTTAAACCGCTAAAGTGATATTGACGCTTTGCCTTAGTTCTTTTGTTTAATCGATAGGCTTAAGTTCCATATTGAGTTTGTGTTTTAAACTATGAAAAGCGGGAACATCATGAATAACAATTGCTCCAGAAGCTACACGACACCCCTGTCCAATCCTTAAGCCTAATTGTACTAAGACACCGTCACCGAAAACGGTTTTATCTCCAACTGAAACTGTGCCAGAAAGCAAGCAACCAGGACCCATAAAGACTGTCTGGCCCAAATGGCAATGATGATCGATACTACAATGGGCACCAATAAAACAATTATCCTCTAAGTGAGCACAAACTCCCAAATGCACAAAACTACACAACACGATACCTTGTCCCAAAGTAACTTGTCTATTGATACGCACTGTGGGATCGATAGCATTTACTAAAGGGATATGCAAAGCTTTAAGGCGCTCGTAACAAGCATGACGCACTTTTACATTGAGTCCAACTCCAACAATCGAGGCATCGAAAACTCTTCTTTGCCAAAGTTCCTCTAATGCAGAAAAACCTCCCAAGACCGGAAATCCAAAAATATCCTGTCCTTGCATTTCCAGATTATCGTCTAAAAAGCCAACCAATTGGCAAGAGGGATCGTGGAGCAAAATATCAGCCACTTGCATAGCAGCCTGCCCCGCTCCCAAGATTAAAACTCTTTTTACACTTTCTGGAGTTTGGCAATAAACAGCCGCCCCGGATTTATTATTCGCTGCAAATATATTTGCTGTCTTCACAACTGCATCCTCATTTTGTTGGCAATAAAGTCGCTTTTCGACACTGGCGCTCACTTGTACCCCCTTGACGCTTGACGAACTTTATATCAGAATGGAAAAAGGTGTGGTTAGCGCTGCTGTTCATATTAGTCCTGAGTTCAGTTGCTCAACTTCACTTAACCTCTCTTCGTTTCAGCGTTTTACTGAAGCGAGAGCCTTTTTTCTTCTTTTACGATGTCTAATTCAACTTTATCGCGTGTTCCTACTATATTAGTCCTTTTTATGGCCATTACTATGGTCTTAGGGCTAATGGTAGCTGTCTTGCTCTGGTCAAATGGCGTTTATCCTAAGCAAGCTCCCTTTGCTAAGCCAGGCCCTTACGATAATCGCATTGTTCCTGGATACCGAGCCGGTTTCATTACTTTAAATATGTCAGCTTCCGTTTTGGAGCCTACCTTGGGAGAGGCCTCCATTAGGCCGCAAGATGGTAGTATTTTGTATTTATTTAAAAAGTACAAAATTAACGTTTCTGTAAGCAAAAATAGAGTAACTTCAATTTTTGTAACTAATCCCAATTTTGTATTAGGCATTATCAATGACGAACACGCCGATGTGTGTAAGCAAATTAAAGTCGGCTCAGATATAGAAAATGTTCTGCGAATTTTCGGCGACAATTATGAAGCCGAAACTAAGGGACAAAGAGCCTCCGAATCTCTAAGCGATCTTGGTAAACGCTATACGCTTCACTACTGGGGGCAAGGAGTCCATTTTGGAGTGCAAGAGCATAAAATCACTTATATAATGGTGACAACTCCCATTATTGACGATCATCTAGATAGTAACTTGCTGCCTTAAATAGCGAAGCTGGAATGTTTTGCTTCTAATAATTGCCAATTTTTATAACGTTGGGAACAAGCTCTTCAAAAGTGGCATCTGTTTTGCGAAGATGAGGCGAGACAGCTGCCGTCAAAGCAAAAATTCTTTTAGCCCCATTTTGCCATAAAGCTAAGGCAGCTTCTGTAAGAGTAGCACCGGTAGTAAGTACATCATCTACTAAAATTATCGCTTGTCCTCGTACTAAAGGAGAAGCGCTATAGCCATTTTCAATATTTTGAAAGCGTTCCCGTCGCCCTAAGAATTTTTGTACTTGAAAATTACGCAAAGCGATTAGCCAATCGCGCCCTAATTGCCAAGAAGGAATTTGACGCAACAATTCTTTTATAAAAAGATCGGGCACATAAAAGCCGCGACGACGCAAACGCTCTACGTTAGCTGGAATAGACAAACAACGAAAAGACCGCCAGCTAAATTCAACCGGCAAAGCTCGCATAAGCAAACGCACAAGTGCGTAATATAAATAAGTTTGTTCTGATTTTTTTAAAGCTAAAATAGCCCTCTTCAGGCTGCCTTCATAAAAGCCGCCGCTATAGACAACTAGCCCAGAATGGAGTTGTAAACGCAGCGGCTTGATTTGATCTAGACACTCTGGGCACAGACCATAAATAGGCACTTCCCCGCAACCAGGACAACTGGGTGCATATAAATAGTCTAAGGCTCGCTCCCACCAGGGACGATCTTTAATAACTAAGACTCTTTTTCTTTCCATTCTGTGACAGCCCCCCGACCCTCTTTTATAACTAGCCACATAAACTTTGGTACAGCTAATATTCTACGCCAACGACTAGGTTCTGCCAACGCTCTGTAAAGCCATTCTAAACGCAATTTAATAAAAAACTGGGGGGCCCTCTTCTTGAGGCCAGAAATAACATCAAAGCTTCCCCCTACGCCTACTCCAACTCTGAGTCCAGCTTCCTGGCTATGTTGACGTATAAATTTTTCTTGTTTGGGAGATCCTAAAGCTGCATAAATAACTTTAGCACCGCTAGCTTTTATTTCTTCTACAACCTTAGCTTCATCTTTAAAGAAACCGTCATGAACTCCAACTAAAGGCAGATCTTTATAAAGTTCTTGCAACTTTTGGCCAGCCTTTTCGGCTACTCCAGGAGCAGCTCCTAAAAGGTAAAGGCCGTCTTTGGACTGACGCTTGGACAATAATTCAGCGAATTTTTCGATAAGTTCGACACCAGCTACTCTTTCAGGTACCTTAATACCACAGCGAGAAGCTGCCCAGAGAACGCCATTGCCATCAGCCACAACTAGATCAGCTTCATTGACTATACGCTTAAACTCTTCGTCTTGCTGAGCACGCATAATCATTTCTGGCCCTACAGTAACTACCAGATGAGGTTTATCTTCTTCTAAGTAGCCTTCCATAATCCGCAGAGCTTCTTCCATGGTGACAGCATGAAATTTAACGCCCAAAAGCTGATAAGTATGCATAAAAAACTCCTGCAATAATCTGTGACTCTAAGTTTTGACCAAACAATCAATCGGCCTTTATTATTGGCAAAGAAAGAGTAAAAACACTTCCTTGTCCCACTACCGAATGTACCGACACTTGTCCACCGTGGGCTTCAGCTATACATTTAACTATAGCTAACCCCAAACCGCGACCGTAAATGTCTCGGTCGGTGCCGCCTCGATAAAAGCGTTCAAAAATATAAGGCAATTTACTTTCTGGAATGCCAGGGCCATGATCATGCACTTCCAGCTCTACAATAGAATCGCTTGGCTGTTTTATAATGACTTCTACAGTGGAATGATCGGTTGAATATTTTATAGCATTGTCCAATAAGTTGAGGATAACTTGGCTAATTCTTCCCGGATCTAGCATCATCAGAGGCAAATTATCTGGACAAGTAAAACTAATTTTAATTTCATGCTTTATGGCACTTATATGCAAAATATCAATAGCATGACGTACTAACGAAGCAAGATCGACAGCTTCACGTTGGAACTCAAATTGTTGGGCTTCAATCATAGAGATATCAGCCAAATCGCTAATCAGCTTTTCCAAACGGTTGGCTTCCTGGCTGATAATATGCAACCATTGATAGGCCAGCTCCTTATTTTCTAAAGCACCGTCTAAAAGAGTTTCTGTGTATCCTTTTATACAAGTAAGCGGCGTGCGCAATTCATGAGTAATATTAGAGAGGAAATTAACCAAAATTTCGCTCAGTTCACTCTTGCGATAAGCGTCGCGCTGGGCTTCTAATACTAGACGCTCGATAGGAGTTTCTGGCTCGACAGGAATTAAGCTGTAGCCACTGTGAAACTCTAAACTACCATCTAGTTTAAACTTAGCGGCTACTTCTCCAGCGACTGCATTGAAAAACTTAAGAATACGCTGCGAAGCTTTTTTTACGGACGCTTCGGTAAGCTTGGGCAAAATGCGTGGGGCAGCTAAAAGAAGCAAAACGAAACAGTCTTCATCTTTGTCAGAAATGGCCAAAATATCATCTTCACGACAAATAGTGCGATATTTTTCCTTAAGCTCTTTGCCTAAAGCGACCATAATCGAACAAGCTTTTTCGCTGCCTTGTTGTTTTACCAGAACGCGGAATTGCTTTATGTCAAAAAATACAAAACCAACAGTTTGCCCTTTATGTATAGTCTTAGCAATACAATCGTAAAGCGAAGACAAAAAAGGCAAACTGGTTACTTGATCTTGCTCTTTTGCTTGGGCCATACTTCCTCACTAAAATCAGAATTTTAAGGCACTTTCCCGCAAATGCGCCAAAGTTTCATTATCAGTAAAGCTCATTTGTACAGGCGTAACTGAAACATAGCCGTCATGTATGGCTTTAAAATCGGTACCTTCTTCAAGCTCTCCATGGGGAAGTTCACCATGGATCCAATAATATTCTCCCCCCCAAGGATCGGTGTATCGTTTTACATCTTGGTGGTAGATGCTCTTACCTTGGCGAGTAAAAAGTAAGCCTTTTATTTCCTCTTCGGGAATGTCGGGAACATTCATACTTAAAATCGAATGATGGGGAACGCTAATTTCAGAAGCTTGCCATTTATCGAATAAGCGATGAGCCCAACGAGCAGCCATATCGTAACGTTGAGGATTGCGTCCTACTAAAGATACAGCCAGAGAAGGCACTTTCACGACGATACCTTCCAAAGCGGAAGAAACTGTAGCCGAATAGGAAATATCGTAGCCCATATTAGCCCCGCGATTGATGCCAGTAAGCAAAAAGTCTGGCTTTTCACCGCAAATATTGTATAAGCCAAGCATAACGCAATCGGTCGGCGTACCGCTAGCGGCGAACCAACGTACATTACCATCTTCCCACTGTCTATAAATGCGCAAAGGATCGTGGAATGTCAGCGAATGGCTGGAAGCACTGCGTTGCAAATGGGGAGCTACTACAGTAATTTTTACATCTTTAATAGTAGCGAACTCGGCGGCTAAAGCTTTTATGCCGGGAGCGTCGATACCGTCGTCATTAGTTATAAGTATATGCACTTCTCTAGGCCTACCTATATTAGGAATTTATTTCTTGTTTTCTTTAGCGTCAGCAACTTTCTTTTCGTCATCTTCACGAGTGACAACTTCATTGGGAGTGCCAACAACCTCATGGGTGACTATCACATTTACGGTGCGACGCACTTCATTGTCAGCTTGACCAACATAGAGCTTACTGCTGTGATCATTAAAATCGTGCTTAAAGAACCAAGCAATCGAAGAAACTACCAAACCGAGAACGCCCCATACGATAGCCAATTGGTAAAGATTAAGATCAGACCAAAGTAAATTTAAGCCAGGCACGCTGCCAAATCTGACATTAGGAAGCAAGAAGCCAGCAATAGCAATAATCACAGCTTCGCCTAAGCGCCTTCCTACATGTATACCAAAGCGATGGGCTCCGTTAGTAGTTGCATATGAATAATAAATTACGGCTAAAATAACAAAAGCGGTTATATAATGAGGAATGTAATAATGCAGAGATAAAAAACTAGGCATAATTTTTGTCCGCCTACCTTTCTAAAAAATAAGCGTTCCTGCATTCCCTGCCTTGATAATAATCCCTTTTTGACCATCTACCTCAACTGTAAGCATACAAAAAGTGTAGCTTTTAACTAACAGGCGGAAACAGCGACGCTGGAAGGCGAAGAACTTTTGGCCGTCAGGCCAGTTCGAGCCTGGAAGAGCAGCTGTTGGGCAGGGGCCAGGAATAGAGCCAAGAAAAGTCAGGTCATGAAAAATAATTGGCACAAATTTTTTATTTTCGCTTTTATCTTTTTATTTTGGGCCGCTTGCTTAATAAGCACAATAGATCAAGCTCAAGCCGGTAATAATGTCTCCATTCGCAATTTACCTTCCCAACAAGGAATAAATATTCAAGAATGGACTTACCCTTCGGGCAAATTAAAAGTAAAAGGCAAACTCTACATTGCCGCTAAGTACGCTACTCCCAAGGCTTTAATTATTTTCAATCATGATGGTATTTCCGGTATTTCCAAATACCACGAGCTTTCCAGTTTACGCTTAGCTTCTCAAGGTTTTGCCGTCTTTTCTCCCAGCTATCGCGGTGAAGATGGCTCCGAAGGTCAAATCGAAATAGCTAAAGGCGAAGTTGATGATGTAATCAATGTTTTGCCCTTGCTGCGTTCAGTTGTAAAAACAGATAGCGTTTACCTTATGGGCGCTTCCCACGGTGCTTTGATAAGTCTTTTGGCTGCTTCGCGTTTAGCTCCAGGAGAAATTAAAGGTGTAATTTTTGCCTATGGAGTAGCCGATATTTACTCTTGGTGGGACTATTTAAAAAAAGCCGGCAAGTTAGGTAAAGATCCTATTACCAGAAGAACTTACGGCGACGGCCCTCAAGCTCGCCCTCAATCTTTCAGTATTCGTCACGGTTTAACTGCTGCAGAGAAATTGCAAGTTCCTATATTGATATTACAAGGCGGCCAAGATGACATTACTCCTCCCCAACAAGGCCGAATTTTAGCCCAAACTTTAAAAGAGCGCGGTGCCTCTTATCAATACAAAGAATATCCTAATTGTTTACACGGTTTTTTAGTATATGCACCATATCTTAAAAACGGAGTAACTCAAGCAGAACGGCGCGAAACTGAATGTGCTTGGCAAAATATTTTTACTTTTTTAGCTGAACACGATTAGTTTATTTACACAACAAAGGCCTGCCGTATAATGTACTGCAGGTCTTTATTTTTTTCTGTGTCTGGGAAATAGATATAGTTTAGCTATTAACTATGACAACAAGCTTCACTGGCCGTACACTCTTCGTTAGCATCTTCCAGCTCTAAAGTAGCATGTTCAATTCCTAATTGAGCAAGCACTTTTCTAAGTTGACTTTTTACAAGATGTCCATCAACTTTATGATCAACAACAATATGAGCAGTGAGAGCATTTAATCTGGTACTAACAGCCCAAATGTGTATATGATGAATGCTTTTTACGCCTTCAACTTTTAAACATTTTTGGGTAACTTCATCTAAATTGATACTGCTAGGTACACCATCTACAGCAATTTTTAAGCTGTCGCACAAAAAATCCCAAGAGGAGACAATAATAATAACCGCCACAATTAAACTTATAATAGTGTCGATTATATATAAATTGGTAAAGTAAATAATAATACCGGAAACCAGTACACCTATGGATACCAAAGTATCGGCCATCATATGCCAGAATGCGCCGGCTACATTTAAATCATCACTGCGATTTTTGTTGAGTAAATAAACGGTCAAACCATTGATCAAGATACCTATAGCTGCCACATAGGAGACCATAACTCCTTGGATAGGCTCAGGGTGACTGAAACGCCGGATACTTTCATAAATGATACCTAAAACAGCAACAATTAAAATGACAGCGTTAATTAAAGAAATAAGAATAGTCGATTTTCTCAAACCGTAAGTAAAATTGGCCTTAGTATGTACTCCAGCCAAAATAGCCGCGATTAGAGATAACCCCAAGCTAAAGACGTCACTGAGATTGTGTCCTGCGTCGGAAAGCAAGCCTAAGGAGTTAAATTTAAAGCCACAAAAAGCTTCTACAGCCACATAAATTAAATTTATGGCGATACTAATATAAAGTACCTTACGGATACTGTCATCTAAATTGTTAGTTTCAAAGTGATTGTGGTTGTGATGAAATAGACCATGCATGTGATCATGATGCTCATGATCATGTTCGTGCTCATGTTCGCAATGTCCATGCTTGTGCTCATGATTGTGCTCGCAAGTTCCGTGCTCATGATTGTGTTCATGTTCTTCATCTTCGTGGTGATGTTCATGTTCCGCACAACATTTTTCTGAATCGGAAGTTATTTTATCAGTAATGGCATTAGAAGAAATATCGTTATTTGACATGTTGGAAGCAATTGCATGATTTTATGTATTATCCTGCACAAAATTTTATCAATTAAAAGACAAATTAAATACTTATTTTTCAGGTTTTTAGATATTTGATTATCATTTATTGTAAACAAAGAAAAAGTTAAGTATATGTACTAAATGTTTATATAATGATTTGC
>ERZ808242.782-NODE-782-length-21263-cov-9.921586_pt1 | contig 21263 bp, 18 predicted proteins | sample MGYA00521244_ERZ808242 | MGnify/ENA primary metagenome ERZ808242 (study PRJEB31516, sample SAMN03275573) | gut metagenome | biome: mammalia-associated habitat; material: feces | host: Papio cynocephalus | place: Kenya | collected 2012-07-27 ... | reverse complement strand
AAATTGTATAACTTTACACTCGACAGTGTTGCACTGTCAAGTTGAATTAGGCAATAAAGGTCGGCAATTGTTTTCGAGATTGCCTTGCCATTCATCTTGTCGTAGGCTTGGCGAAGATTCGACACGTGCCATAGACGCTCGAATACATTCCAGCAGATTCTGCCGCCTTTGTCAAGATCGAGCAGACCAGAGAGGACAAAGGCCACTTCCGCCATATTCCTTTTGTTGGATTTGTCTTTCCAGTCAAGTTCTTCGCTGCAGAACTGAGGGACGAGACGGTTCAGATATTCTCGGGCTTTGTCGTTGTCCAACTGTGGTGGCAGTGGGATGGTTGTCTTCGTGGTGTCGAGGATTGCGGCGATGTTGTACCGGTCGGATTTCTCAATCTTTTCACGGAGGCTCTGAGCATAGCGATAGAATGCGGCTTCTTCCACTCCATAGTTGAGGCAGTCCAAAGGGCACTTATTCTGGATATATGGTTTGAATGAATCCAAGCAACTGTCTATCAATGCCAACAAGAGTTTTGTCTTGTTGTTCAGGTCTTCGAAGTCAAACAGATGGATGAATGCTTCGAGGAATTCGTTCTCGTAGCAGTCGGTGATGCGTTGCCAGTCGATTTGTCCGAAGTTGGTTATCGTGTCGTTGAGGATTTGGGCTTTGACTTGAAGACGGTAACGGGCGTTGTCCTCACTTTCCTCTTTGGTATTGCGCTGATTTCTCATATTCATTAGTCTTTAAGTCCCATTTCGAAGACGGCCATCTGTTCGGCCTTGACTTTCTCAGCGATGTCGATGTAGGGTTTCATCGCTTTGTAGTCGGAATGGCCGGTCCATTTCATCACGACTTGCGGAGGTATGCCTTGCGACAGGGCGAAACAGATGAAAGTTCTGCGTCCTGCGTGGGTCCCGATGAGAGTATATTTAGGGACAAGTTCCTCAACTTTTTGTCCGGCGCGGTAGAATGTTCTTGAGATCAGTTCATTGAAGCCGCAGAGTTCGCATAGGTCTTTGAGGTAGTAGTTCATCTTCTGATTTGAGATGACCGGCAGCACAAGGTTGCCTTTGAATATTTCCATCTCGTATTTCTTCAATATAGCCTGTGCGTAACTGTTCAGTTCTATGGTGAGCCTGTCGTTTGTTTTCTGGGTGACAACGGTTATTGTGTTGTTTTCGATGTCAGAGCGGCGGAGGTTCGCCATATCGGAGTAGCGGAGACTCGTGAAGCAGCAGAAGCAGAACAGGTCACGGGTCTTGGCGAGTGCTCCGGATTCATTGACACGCTTCTGGTACTTGTTGCCTTCCGCATCGCATAATTCCACCATCGTGCCGCTTTCCGGAATCTGGTAGTTATACAGTTTTATGAGTTCCTCTTTGCGGAGGAATATGACGGGCTTTTCCAGCACCTTGAATTTCGGGCGGTATTTATTCACGGTGTCATCCTTGCAGTAGCCTTTTCGGATGGCCCAATTCAGGAACCATTTGAGGTTATTGTATTGCTTTTGGACGGTCTTTTCTTCGAGGTTTTGTTTGACTCGAAGGAAGTGTATGAATTTGTTGAGGCCGTTTTCGTTGAAGTCATCAAATGTGATCCTCCTGCTGAATTTGCCAAGGTGCATCGAAAAGGTTTTCCATACCTGTAATGTAGCGTATGCCCATTGGCTTGCTATCCGCTGTTCGTTTATGAATTCTTTCAGGCGGTCGAATACTGTGACGGATTTTGGGGATTCCGATTCGATTTCTTCCAACAGTTGTGTGCGTCCAAGGGCGGCGTTGAGCTGTTCCATCAGATCTTCTTTGGTCGGCAGTTTGGTTAGGTTGTTTTCATAGTTGTCCAGTGTTGTTTTTATGGCGAGCATTTTCGCATTGAGTTCATTGCCTCTTACACCGTTCGAGTTGACTGTGTTCGGAATGATGTAATGCAGGGCTTTCGTCTCTTTCGCCTTGCGGATCGGATCTTCCAGAGCAGCGACCCATTTGTCTTTTGATATGGAGTAGCCGAAGGAAGTCTGCACCCTCACTCCTTTGATGCAGATGGAGACTCGTATCGGGTGTTCACCGTGTTTGTTCGGGCGGGAATCGAGCATAAATATTACTGCCATGATCTTTTAAACTTCGGTTAATGTCATAAATTCTTACGCTCAAATTTACGCTCATTTTTTTATATATCCTAATGAATTTTGATAAATCGTAGTTTATTGTAAAGTATTGTTGATTATTGATTTATGTTGTTGCTGCGAACTTTGATTTATGATGTGGATATTCCGCCCATCTCCACAATATTGATTAAATATCAGTAATTTAGAGGTTTTACAAACAGATTTACAAACACATTTTGTTCGTTTATGTTTGTAAAACCTTATCAGTTTACAGCGGATTCCACTATATTGTTTTCGTCAATTTCAGAAGAAAAACACAACTGCACAGGACACAAAAAAGCACTCGGCCATGGAAACAAACCGTGACCGAGCGTATTGATATAAGGTCAGAACCGCATGATGAGACAAAGATAGCCAGATTGTGGCTAAGTGTCAAGTTCATATTCGGTTCATTTTTTCATGAGTTATTTCAACGTCACCGAGATGACATAGTCCTCCGCCGGAAGATCCGTAGGGAGAGTGATGAATAGTTTCTCCCCGACTTTCTTCATCACAAGGGCCGAGCCGTCCGCCAAAGCGGTCACTGACTTCACCTTGGCCTTCTTGGCGACCGGAATCTCAAGAACGGCACCTGGATTCTGAAGAACATGAACATAGAACGTCTTGCCACCGGCCAGAGGGGCGGTTGACACTCCCCACTCCTGCTCTGCGACCGGACCGGGACCGCAGCCTTTGATGGACTCACAGTTGACTTTCATCCACTGGCCAATCTCCTTCAGCAGAGCCAAAGCGGCGTCAGGAAGGCGGCCGTCAGCACGCGGACCGATGTTCAGCAAAAGGTTGGTGTTCATCGAGACAGCCTTCGCGAGAGTGCCGATGAGCTGGGCGGCCGTCTTGTAGTCCCGGTCGGATACACTGTACCCCCAAGTGTGGTTCATAGTCTGACACATCTCAAGAGGCAGCTTGTCGCTGACCATCTGGCCTTCTGAATAGCCGGCGGTGTTCTGGCCCGGAAGGTCCCTCTCGAACATCTGGAAATCCTCACCCTCAATCGGTTGAATATGATGGTTGTTGCCAATCAAGCAGGCCGGATCAACCGAGTGAATATATTCATAGAACTCCGGCATCTTCCAGTTGAAAGGAATCGAGTCGCGCTTATGGTCCCAATAGCCGTCGAACCAGAGGGCGCGGACCGGAGCGTACTGCGTCATCAACTCCTTGACCTGCTGTTTCATAAAGTCAAGGTAGTGGTCATAGTCAGGGTGGTCACCCTTACGGCCGGTGTTTCGTCCAGACTCTCCGATCGGGAAATCCTCCCTGATCCAGTCAAGGATGGAATAGTAGAACTGGAGGCTGAGCCCCTCTTTGTGGCAGGCGTCAGCGAGATCCTTGATCACATCCTTTCCCCAAGGGGTGGCCTTGACGATGTTGTAGTCCGAAGCCTTCGTGTCAAACATCGAAAAGCCGTCGTGATGACGGGAGGTGATCGTCACATAGCCGGCTCCGGCGTCCTTGAATGCCTTTACCCACTCCTCGGCGTTGTAGCCGGCCGGATAGAAAGCGGAGGCCGCATGGGCATATTCATCCTTGTTCAGGCCACCAAGATTAAGGTACCACTCCCCCTGCGCGTACGAGGCATATATTCCCCAATGCAGGAATATTCCGAAGCGGTCGTTGACGAGCTGCCTGCGGGCCTCAAGATTCTCCGGCGTAGGCTGGTAGTGGTTCTGTGAATATCCCGCCGCAGCGGTCACGAGTGAAAGGCAAAGTGCCAGAAAGGTGGTTTTCAATGTCCTCATTGTGAATAAGATGTTAATGACGCCGGCGGGGCTTTCCGCTCCACCGGCCGATAATTATTTCTCAGGGTATAACGATCCGGCGATGCCCATCTGAAGGCCACGCAACTCGGCGATGCCCCTCATCCTGCCATAGCATGAATATCCCGGATTGGATTTCTTCTGTAGATCATCGCACATCCTGTGGCCGTGGTCAGGGCGGCAGAAGACACGGAACTTCCGCTCCTGCATCACCTCCAGCAGGGTCTTCATCATTCCGTACATGTCCACGTCTCCGGCAAGGTGCGTGTCCTCGAAATAGTTGCCCTCCGCATCACGCTTCGTGCTCCTGAAATGGACGAAATCAGTCCTGTCGCCAAACTCGCGCATCATTCCGACAAGATCGTTGTCAGCCCTGATGCCGAACGAGCCGGTGCAGAGACAGAGACCGTTGGACCAGTTCGGAACGGCAGCGATGAGTTTGCGGAAATCCTCAGCGGTTGAGAGAATCCTCGGAAGACCGAGAATCGGGAACGGCGGGTCGTCCGGATGAATCACCATCCTCACTCCGACCTCGTCAGCCACCGGACAGATCTGACTCAGGAAGAAGTTCAGGTTGCTTCTAAGTTTCTCGGAATCAATTCCGTCGTACCTTTCAAGTTCTTTTCTGAACTGATCCAGAGTGAAGCTTTCCTCACTGCCTGGAAGCCCGGCGATCATCGTTCGGGTGAGTTTGTGAATTTCCTCGGCGTCCATCTTCTCGAAACGGGCTTTGGCCTTGGCGATGTCCTCAGCGGAATATTCCTTCTCCGCTCCCGGTCTTTTCAGGATGAAGAGGTCGAACGCCAGCAGTGCCGCACGCTCGAAACGCAGACAGGTCGAACCGTCCGGAAGCCTGTAGTCCAAATCCGTACGAGTCCAGTCCAGCACCGGCATGAAGTTGTAGGTCACGCACTTGATGCCGCACTCGGAGAGGTTGCGGAGTGTCTGCTTGTAGTTCTCGATGTACTGGAGATAGTCTCCAGTCTGGGTCTTTATGTGTTCATGCACCGGCACGCTTTCAACAACGCTCCAAGTGAGTCCCCAGTCAGCGATCATCTTCTGACGTGCCTTGATCTCCTCGACAGGCCAGACCTGTCCGTTAGGAATATGATGCAGCGCGTGAACGATGTCAGTCACGCCAGTCTGACGGATATAGTCCAAAGATATAGGGTCATTAGGCCCGTACCATCTCCAGCTCTCCCGCATCAAAAATATATTCTTATTCATTTTCAATTCAAAATATTCATTTACAAGTAAATCATAATATAGCCGAACACTCGGAGCGAAGCGACCGAAGGGGTTTCGGGGAATCCTTTCCCCGTGCCCCTCTGGGGCTGTCACGCAGTGACTGGGGGTTGAAGAAGATGATGCGTTTACAATTTAGTTCTCGCTAAATTGTAAACGCGTCAAACCCTCCGTCAACCACGTTTATCGTTCCTGTCACAGCCTTGGAGGCGTCGGATGCGAGCCAGTGAAGGGTTCCGAGAAGTTCCTCAGGCTCAAGGAAACGCCCGAACGGAGTGTGGGCCAGAATCTTGTGAGAGCGGTCGGTCAGACTGCCGTCAGGATTGGTGAGCAGGGAACGGTTCTGGTTAGTGAGCAGGAATCCGGGAGCGATGGCGTTGACCCTGAAACCTTCACCGAACTTGATTGCAAGCTCACCGGCCAGATACTTTGTCCAGTTGGCCACGGCAGCCTTGGCGACACCATAGCCAGCCACGCGAGTAAGGGGCCTTAATGATGTCTCGCTGCAGAAATTGATGATCGAGCCTTTCTTCTTCTCAACCATAGCCTTGGCGAAAACCATGGTAGGCAGGACGGTACCGAACAGATTGAGATCCACGACCTTGCGTACAGCCTCCACATCCAGGTCAAAGATGGTCTTCTCAGGCGGAACCGTTGCGGCGGCCATGTTTCCTCCGGCCGCGTTCAACAGGATGTCAATCCCGCCGAATTTCTCCACAATCTCCTTACAGTTGGCCTCAAGAGTAGCCTTGTCAAGCACATTGGTAGGCAGGAAGCAAGCCTCTCCTCCCTCAGCCTTGATCTCGGCCACGATGGCCTCCCCCTTCTCCGCAGCCCTGTCAAGATCCAGAAGGGCAACCTTGGCTCCCTGTGCCGCGAAATATTTCACAATGGTGGCGCCGAGAACCCCGCAGGCCCCGGTCATGACAACCACCTTTCCTTTGATGTCAAAAAGATTTTCCATAATAATATTCAATTACTTAACAGGCATCGATTTGATGACCTTCGTGTTTATCTCATTAAGTTTCTTCTCATCCACCTTGATGACTTTGCGATCGTAAGTCATAAGGCCGTTGACCTCACCCTCGACATCCGTCGTCTGGGTGTAAACCGCACCGCAGACTCCCTGCTTGACCAGAAGGATAAGGTGCTCCGCGAAGTTTTCATATTCGTTAAGAACCTCATCGCCATTCTTGTACTGGACATATCCCCAGTTGCGGTCTGTCTGCCAAAGGTGTCCCTCCAGCGGAAGACCTATGCCACCGAACTCTCCCACTACATTGGCCATCTTCGTTTCCCAAAGGTACATCGCAGGATATGGATAGTGGTGGTTGTCCATGATGTCGCCACAGTCCGGCTCCCAGTTGCCGCCGGATGACATATTGATAAGTCTTGTAGGATCCTGAGCCCTGGTGAATTCCACCGCCGCCTTGGTGTCGAACTGGCTCCAAGCCTCGTTGAACGGAACCCACATCACGATGCAAGGGAACTTCTTTACCTGAGCGATGATCTCGGACCATTCCTTATAATAATTGGCCTTGGCCTGAGGTGTGGCAGGGAAATCGGTGCCTTCATTGTAATTATGAATCCCCCATTTGTTGAGGTTGTTGGAGCCAAAGCAAGGCATGTCCTGCCAAACGAGCATTCCAAGCTGGTCGCAATAGTAGAACCAGCGTGACGGCTCAACCTTGATGTGCTTGCGGATCATGTTGAATCCGAAATCCTTGGTCTTCTGAATATCATATTTCAGAGCCTCATCGGTCGGCGCCGTGTAGAGTCCGTCCGGCCACCAGCCCTGATCGAGCGGACCGAACTGGAACAACGGCTGACCGTTGAGTCCCATAAGCTTCGTGTTCTTGTTCTTCGTGTAAAGCGACACCTCACGCATGGCGGTGTAGCCTTCGACCGAATCAATGGTCTTTCCGCCGCGTACCACAGAAATCTTGAGGCCATACAGGTAAGGCGAATCAGGAGACCAAAGCCGAGCGTCCTTCACTGGCAGCGTCACCGTGCCGCCTGGAACCGTCATGCCCTGGGCTATCACCTTGGACGAAGCGTTTTCTGTGGAATAGCCGACACCACCCTCAAGGAGTGCCACCTTCACGACATCTCCCTCCTGCGCGCCTTCGGTCGAGACAGTCACATCAACCGTTCCTGCCTTGATGTCGGAAACAGCGTAATAGTCAGCGACATGAGCCTTGGAAAGCGGTTCAATCCAGACACTCTGCCATATTCCAGAGACAGCCGTGTACCAAATACCCTTAGGGTTCTTGACCTGCTTTCCGCGTGGTTGGAAATCATTGTCTGTGGCGTCAAGCACTCTGACAGCCAGCCTGTTCTCTCCATTCTTGAGATAAGGGGTCACATCGAAAGAGAAATGGGTGTAGCCTCCTGTGTGCCTTCCGACCTGAATGTCATTGACATACACATCAGCCTGCCAATCCACCGCCTCAAAGTTAAGCATCAATTTCTTGCCCTTCCATGCAGACGGCACCTTGAATGTGGTCTTGTACCAAAGAGCGTCTTCCGGTGTAAGCGTACGGCCCACACCTGAAAGAGAGGACTCCACAGCGAACGGCACTAGGATATTCCCGTCAAATTTTTCCGGAAGCGCGCTGTCCTTGGAGGTTATTGAATATTCCCACAGTCCGTTGAGGGACTTCCACTCGGGACGGACCATCTGAGGACGAGGATATTCCGGATGGACATTTGTCGGGCTTACCTCTTCGGCCCAAGGTGTGCGGATGTGATTGCCGGCCGGAGCCCAGGATTGGGCAGCCATCGGACCTGCGAAAGCAAGTACTGCCGCAAGGACAGAGTAAAATCGTGTTTTCATTGTCATTATTTGTTTTGTGTCATTTAATCAGGTTACCTAAAATCGAACGCGTCAATTCCCTCGTGACAGTACGGGTGACAGCAGAGGTCGTGTTCTTGACCACCCTTGATGTGCCGCTCCCCTTCTTGGTCTTTTTGCCTGTCACCTTGTTGGATACAGCGGTACCGACCGAAGCGGCCACAGAAGCGGTCACAGCCGTGACTACAGCCTTGGCCAGTTTTCCGAACAGGCCGTTGCCGCTTTTCTTTGCCTTGACCTCTGCTTCAGCGGCCTCTGCCTCGGCGGCAGCCTCCTCTTCCTCCTTCCGCGCCTGCTCAAGAAGCGCCTCGAAAGCACTCTCGCGGTCAATCGGAGTGTCATACTTTCCGAATATCCTTGAAGACTTGATCAAGCGGCTTCTCTGCGACTCGTCAATCGCACCTATCTGGCTGAGAGGGAAAAGAATCTTGGCCTTCTGAACAATGCCAGGGGCACCATTAGCCTCCAAAAACGACACTAACGCCTCTCCGGTTCCTAGATTCATGATAGCCTCTGATGTGTCGAAGGCAGGATTCGCCCTGAAAGTCTCCGCCGCCACCTTCACTGCTTTCTGATCCTTTGGCGTGAATGCTCTGAGAGCGTGCTGCACACGGTTTCCGAGTTGTCCGAGAATGCTCTCCGGGATATCAGTCGGGCTTTGTGTCACGAAATAGACTCCGACACCCTTGCTGCGGATAAGCCTTACGACCTGCTCTATCTTGTCAGTCAAGGCCTTCGGGGTGTCGTCAAAAAGCATATGTGCCTCATCGAAGAAGAACACAAGCTTAGGAAGATCCATGTCGCCGACTTCCGGAAGGGTCGAATACAACTCAGACAGAAGCCAGAGAAGGAATGTTGAATATAGCTTCGGCTTCATCATCAGCCTGTCGGCGGCCAGGACGCTCATCACACCTTTCCCACCCTCACAGGCCAGAAGATCCTGAATATCAAAGGACGGTTCACCGAAAAACTTGTCGGCACCTTCATTTTCAAGTGTAAGTACAGCTCTCTGGATCGCCCCGACGGATGCCGACGCGATGTTGCCGTAGACTGAGGAATACTCAGACGCGTGATCAAGGGCGAAATTGAGCATGGAGCGCAAGTCCTTGATGTCGAGGATGAGAAGTCCGCGTTCGTCGGCGATTCTGAACACGATGTTCAGGACTCCCTCCTGGGTGTCATTAAGGCCGAGTATCCGGCTCAGCAACTGTGGTCCCATCTGTGAGACAGTGCATCTTAGCGGATGTCCCTGCTCACCGAAAACATCGTAGAAACGGACTGGACATCCCTGAAATTCAGGGTTTTCCACTCCGAACTCGTGCATCCTCTTCTCAATGAAACCACTCATTCGTCCAGGCTGGGATATCCCGGAGAGATCGCCCTTCATGTCCGCCATGAAGCAAGGGACTCCGGCCTGGCAGAAAGTCTCGGCCATGACCTGAAGCGTGACAGTCTTTCCGGTACCTGTGGCGCCGGCCACAAGGCCGTGTCTGTTAGCCATCTTCCCGATGATGGAGACCGGGCCGTCTGAACTTTGGGCTATCCAAAGCCCGTTCTTGGAATCGTACATCGTTATCAGTTTTATAATGTTGACCTATCTTCGTTTATTGTGTGGCTAATCTTCATCCTTGCTGAAAAACGAGAAGTGAACCCTTCCATATCTCTTCTCTTTCCTAAAATAAGGATGGTCCACGAATGAATGCTCGCCGCCGTGCTCAAGGATGAAATAGCATCCAGGATGGATAATGTCCGCGGAGAACACCTTGTCCGGGATAGTTTCCAGGCCTTCCAAAGCATAAGGCGGGTCCGCGAACACGATGTCGAACTTCTCATGACAGACGTTAAGGAAATCAAACACATTGTCCCTTACCATAGTGACATTGTCCAGGCCCAACCTCTTGGCCTCAGTCTTTATGAACGATGCGTTCTCACGGGCCATTTCCACCGACCAGACCCTCGCCGCCCCCCTTGAGGCGAACTCGAAAGCGACTGCCCCCGTGCCTCCGAAAAGGTCAAGCACCTTGAGATCCTCGAACTCGTACTCGTTGTCAAGGACATTGAACAACCCCTCACGGGCGAAGTCGGTCGTTGGCCTTGCCTTGTAGCCGGCAGGCGGGTTGACGGTCTTGCCGCGCAGTCTTCCTCCGATTATCCTCATAATCTTTCCACTGACTTGAAATAACGGTACAATGACATTTCTTCCTCATCGGACAGCGGAGTCCGGAAATATACAGTGGAGACTTCCGGATTGAGTTGGAGTTTCCTTACCGCCATGAAAAGGAAATACTCCGCGGTCGTGAAATCAGCCGCACGGAACGCATTTGCCAAAAGAAGGTTGCGTCCCTGAGATATTCCCAGATGAAGATAGCCGGAGGCATAGGAAGCCACTATCCTGTTATACTCATCAAGTCCCAGCATGTCTTTCAGGATGTAGTACATCTCAGGCAAGACTTCCGCAGATTTTCCATCTGTGTCCAGAACGGCCATGGAAATTGTTTTCGACAACATCTCACCAATTGTCAACGAATAGACAAGTTCCGCCGCATATTCCGGTAAAGCGACATGGCGCACCTCGTCTTCCTCTCCGATGATGACGGTGTCCGCCAGACTTTGACGCATTGAGGCCTCCTCGAAAAAAGGAGCCGGGACCAGCGCTACCTTGGGGGTAAAAAGCGACACCTCCACCTGCCTATAGCGGCGTTGAAATTCCGGAGCGGTGAAAACAGTGTCGGCGCCACGCCAGCCGGACTCCACAACCGCCGCTCCATCCGACACCTTAAAAGAATATCCATTCAAGCAGACTTGAATGGATATTCCGTTAATCATCTGTTTTGGATTCCAATCCATCTATGCAGAGTTGGAGACAGTGCTACTCCCAGTTGCCGACGTTGTTGTTAGGAGCGGTCACGCTTCCCACCATAAGGCCTTCGTAGCGGCCCTGATCCTCACATTCAGCGACTTTGTTCACTACAAGTTGATGGTTCATCCCGTTAAGGATTGACTTCCAAGGCATCTTGGCCTCGAACAGAGGGACATTCACACCTGAAACCTTCTTCACGACGGCGGCCATCTCTATTTTTGTAACGGCAGCCGCTGTCTCGCCTTCCGTGGCGAAAGGAATGTCATCGATGGTGTTGATGTCAAAGTCAGGCCTGTTGTTGAACAAGGTGTCCTTGACCGCGATCTTGTTCTGTATGGAGAACACGAGGTTCTTGTCACCTTCCTGATAGAGTTTGTAAAGTCCCTCGTCGCTGATTCCCTTATGAGACTTCTTCACTTCATTCGTATGTGCGACAGCAAGGGAGTCATCCTTTGAGCCGACCTGCATGAGGACAACCATCTGGCCGTTGTTGTAGAACTGCTTGAGGGTGTCGAAAGAGGCGGTGAACCTTTCGTTCACACTCTTGAAAGCCACCTGAAGGTCGCGGATGTCCTTAAGCCTCTGGACAGCCACCTTCTGCCTGGCCTCAACCTCCTTGTTGAATCTTACAGGCTCCATGATGCCGTCATAGATCTTATAGACCAAAAAGATTGCGCAGAGCGCGAGCACGATGCAGAGGATCGTTTTCAGTGTCTTGTTCATTATTCTTGTTTTTTTGTGTTTTCCTTACTGGTGAAAGACTAAATGTCAATTCTTGACAAAGTTAGAAAATTGATTTATGAAATGCAATATAATATTTGTAATTTTGCAGACAGCAATGAAAGACATCGCAGTTTTTGACAGATTGACGGGCAGCACGTCCCGCGTCTCCATCGTCGTCCACACTCATCCGGACGGTGATGCGGTAGGGTGCGGCATCGCCATGATGAGTTATCTGACTGAAATAAAGAGCAAAGACGCCGTTCTGATTGTCCCGGACGACATTCCGGAATCCCTAAGATTCATCACTGACGGCTCCAAGAAAGGCAAGGTCATCGTGCACGAACGCGAGATGACGGAAGCCGAGGATTGGATACGCTCAAGCGACCTGATCATCTGCATGGACTGCAACTCTTTCTCGAGGACAGCAGGGATGGAAAAGAGCCTGCGGGAATCAGGCGCGGCTAAAATGCTGATCGACCACCATCTGAATCCCGAAACGGGGGCGTTTGACCTTGTTTTCTCAAAGACGGACATTTCCTCGGCCAGCGAGCTGATGTTCTGGATCCTGATGGAGACTCCAGAAATCCATGGCGACGCGTCAGTGCTTCCCTCTGAATGCGCTGCCGCTCTCCTGACCGGCATGACGACCGACACGAACAACTTCGCCAATTCTGTCTTTCCGAGCACGCTTGAGATGGCCTCGAAACTTATCGGAGCCGGCGTGGACAGGGACGCGATCCTCTCCGAACTGTACAACAACTACAGGGAGAACCGATTGAGGCTCATGGGATTTCTGATGGAGGAAAGGCTCAGGATAACGCCTTACGGAGTGGCCTATATAATTCTGGACAATGAGACCCAGAACAAGTTTGATTACCGGAAAGGAGAGAACGAGGGCTTTGTGAACATGCCATTGTCAGTCTCGACGGTAAGCATGAGCATATTCCTCACGCAGGAAGGCGACATATTCAAAGTTTCTGTCCGTTCAAAGAAAGGAGTGTCGGCGAACGATTGCGCCACGAGGTACTTCAATGGCGGAGGTCATGAACAGGCGGCGGGAGGCAGACTGGCCATCGGCAAGGATCTGCCTTCATCCCATGACGCCGAGGCATACATCTTGAAAGTGACGGAAGAGTTTTTCGGAATATGACAAAGATTTCTTTCATACAGGTTTTGGCGGCTCTGAGTCTGGCCGTTCTTGACGTGTCATGCACAAAGACGGAAGTCGAGAATGCCTACGCACGCCAGGACACGAACATCGAATCCCTTGTCAAAGCCCTGACGGACAGCAAACCAGAAGCGGCGGTGGATTATTTTGACGGCGTCGTGCGGGTCACCGTGACACCTGGTGAAGGTGATGGACTCCAAAGCGACGGCACAGTGTCTTTCTACTACGCTGGACACTGCATCAACGGTTCCAGCCTGAATTCAGGCAACCTGTTTGTCACCAACAGCAGGGAATTCGCAGAATCCAACAACTGGACTGTGACTGACTCCACAATATTCGAGGCGCGCACCGTGGACATGTCGAAGGACGCTCTTGTAAAAGGACTGAAAAAAGGAATTATCGGAGTCAAAGCCGGAGACGAGTGTTACATCCTTTTCAACGGGAAATATGGATTCGGGAAGCACAACACCGGGAAAGTGCCCGCCAACTCCGCATTGGCCTATCATTTGTGGATAACGGACGTCACGAATTAATGTGAAGAATAACGATTGATATGAGCATATTTAAGAACAAAATCATTTCGCTCTGCGGGACGGCTGTCATGATAGCGGCAATGACCGGATCCTGCGCCAAAGAGAGCAGCGTGTACGCGAACGATGACAACAAGATCTACCTTGACGCATGGTTGGGTGCCCACTATCCTGAAGTCAGCCCTACGGGCCTGGGGATATACATCACCGAAGACAAGCCCGGGACCGGAGAAAGCATCTCGGACGACGACTATTTCTTCTTTATCCGCTACACCGCCACTGACCTTGACGGCAATATAAGTTCCACTTCAGAGGAGAAGGTAGCCCAGCAGATCGGAAAATACACAAAAGGCAACTACTATGGTCCCTCCGTGGTGGTTGATTCCTATTATTACACGCAGCCAGGAATACTGGAGATGGTGAAAGGAATGAAAGTCGGAGGCACAAGGACAGCGGTGATTCCCGGCTGGCTGAACGCCACACTTGATGACAAGGAGAATTACAGCACCGCCGAGGAGCTCTACCAGAACAAGACCGGCAGCAATGCCATCTACACAATCACACTAGTGGACAAGACGGACAACATCAACAAGTGGGAGGTCGACTCTCTTGAAAGGTACACAGCCATCAAGATGAACGATGTCGATTCCACTTTCTACGGCTACTACTACCAGCAGCTCAAGGAACCTACGGACACCACGACTTTACCTCGCGACACTACATTCTACATCAACTACACGGGCAGGCTTCTGAACGGCCAGGTGTTCGACACAACCGTCGAGGATACTGCTAAATTCTACGGAATTTATTCTTCCTCAAAAACATACGAGCCTCAGATGGTCCAGTTGAACGAGGACTACACAGAAATCACTCTGGGAGGATCCAGTTCGTCTGACGGAAGCACAACGATCAACGGATTCGCCTATTGCCTCTCAAAACTGAAAGCCTACGAGAAAGGAATATGCGCGTTCTACTCGGCTCTGGGCTACAGTTACAGCGGCAGCGGAAATGTGATTCCAAGCTTCGCACCTCTGACATTCGAGATAGAGATTGTTGATAAAGAAGAATAAGGAAAGGAAGAATGTCACAGACTCAAACCGCTCCTACCGAACTCGGAAGTGAGAGCATAGGAAAATTGCTCAAGAAGTACGCAGTCCCTGGAATCATCGCCATGACTGCGTCTTCTCTCTATAATATGGTGGACAGCATCTACATCGGGCATATTCCCGAAACCGGCTCGCTGGCCATCTCAGGACTTGCCGTCACGTTCCCGCTTATGAACCTCAGCACGGCGCTCGGGACTCTTGTGGGAGTCGGAGCGGCGACGATGATCTCCGTGCTTCTTGGTCAGAGGAACTACAAGATAGCCAACAAGGTCCTCGCCAATGAGGTGACACTGAACTGCATAGTCGGAATCCTCTTCACCGTGTTCTGCCTGATGTTCCTGGATCCGATCCTCTACTTCTTCGGAGCCAGCGAGAACACGCTCAAGTACGCCCGAGACTACATGGAGATCATCCTCTACGGCAATGTCATCACCCATCTCTACTTCGGACTGAACAGCGTCATCCGGTCTTCGGGCAATCCTAAGATGGCGATGGGGCTTACCTTGTTCACGGTGATCCTGAACAGCATCCTGGATCCGATATTCATCTTCACTCTCGGGATGGGTGTCCGCGGCGCTGCCTTGGCGACAGTCATCTGCCAGGCTGTCTCGCTGGCATATTCTATCTTCTACTTCATGCGCAAGGACAACGTCCTCCGCCTGCCGAAGAGATTCTTCGAGATCGAGTGGAGAATCGCAAAGGATTCATTGTCAATCGGCATGGGGCCTTTCCTGATGAACTCCGCATCATGCATCGTGACGATGTTCATCAACCAGCAGCTTCTCAAGTACGGCGGAGACATCGCCATCGGGGCCTACGGTATCATAAACAGGATCAACTTCCTTTTCATCATGGTGGTGATGGGATTCAACCAGGGGATGCAGCCTATAGCCGGTTACAATTTCGGAGCAAGAAAATATTCAAGGGTACGTGAGGTCTTCCTCCGAACTTCAATGTGGGCAACTATCATAACTGGCTTCTGGTTCATCGCCTCGGAGTTCTTTCCGGAAGTGATGGTAAGCATATTCACCAACGATCCGAGCCTTAAGGAAGTGGCGGAGAAGGGATTGAGGGTGATGAACCTTGTGGTGCTTATCGTTGGGTGGCAGATGGTGTCAACCAACCTGTTCCAGAGCCTTGGGATGGTCAAGAAGTCCATCTTCCTGTCTCTGAGCCGCCAGCTGCTGTACCTCGTGCCGATGCTGTACATCCTGCCGACGTTCTTTGACATCCATGGTGTTTTCGCGGCGTTCCCGATCTCCGATGCTCTGGCCTGCATCACGACCCTGTTCATGGTCAGCCGCCTCATGCGCAAGTTCAGCAAACTCAAGGATGGCGACGAGCCGACGATCCTCGGCAGCGCGATCTCATAGAACAACCAACACTAATGAATATGAACGGACAACACACAATAATCAACATCGGGCGACAGTTCGGCAGCGGCGGCAAGCTTGTCGCCCTAAGGATCAGCGATGTCCTCGGCATTCCAGTCTATGACAACGAACTGATTTCCAAAGCCGCCGATGAAAGCGGCTTCAGCAAAGAATTATTCGAGCGCAGCGACGAGAAAAGAAGCATATTCAACATTTCATCTTTCTTCGGGACCGGAAGGTTCGCGGACGCGCATAACTATGTCGGAGACAACGAACTTTTCAAAATACAGAGCGAGGTCATAAGGAATATAGCCGCGAAAGGGCCGGCGATCTTCGTCGGCAGGTGCTCAAACTACATTCTCCGCGACCTGAAATGCCTCGACGTGTTCATAACCGCCCCTATGGAAGACCGTGAAAAAAGGGTTGCGGAAAGGCTGAAGATCACCGCTGAAGAGGCACGAAACAGAATCGGAAGGCAGGACAGGACAAGGGAAACCTACTACAACTTCTTCACTTTCGGCAACTGGGGAGCGGCATCGGACTACGACCTCTGCATCGACTCCTCCCTGTTGGGAATAGACGGAACAGCAGACTTTATCATCGACTTCGGGAAAAAGGCCGGTTTGATCTAAGAATATGGCCGATTCCAGAACAAGGAAGATACTTTTCACTTCCGCGGCGGGTCTCATCACCGCGCTGATTGTCATCATAGCCGGGAAATCCGCGTTCGGAAAAAGAGCGTCTGCGGAACAGGAATCACATCCAGTCCCGGTCAACCTCAACGAGACACTGACAAACGCGATGTCAGACACATCGTCCTTGGCCGGATTCGACAAAATGGTCAAAGACTATCTGACTTACTGGGGAATACACGGGGCGTCACTGTCCGTCATGAGAAATGACTCGCTGCTCTTCGCAAAAGGCTACGGGGAGGCCGACACCGGAAAGGAAATGCAACCCGGGAACATTCTGCGGATGGCCTCGGTTTCAAAATTGGTGACGGCAGTAGGTATCATGACGCTTCAGGACAGAGGGTTGCTTAACCTCAAGGACAAGGTTTTCGGCCCCGACGGAATCTTGAACGATTCCACCTACAACGCCGCGATAAAGGACACGCTCTACTACAGGATAACGGTCGAGGATCTGCTGCGGCACAAGGGCGGGTTCTCCAAGCGTGGCGGAGATCCGATGTTCTCGACCCGCTGGATAATGATGCAGAACGGGTGGAAAGAGGTTCCGACACAGGAGCGACTTATGGAACTTCAACTCAAAAGGCGTGTGAAATTCGTTCCCGGGACGGCTCAGGAATATTCTAACTTCGGTTATCTGGCTCTATCAATGGTGATTGAGAAGGTCAGTGGGATGGACTATGAGTCCTTCATGCAGGAAAACGTGCTGCGTCCGGCCGGGTGTGTCGATTTCCACATCGCCGGGAATTACTACAAGCACAAGCTTCCCAACGAGGCCCGTTACTATGTCCAGCACGATGACGAGCCGGCGGAAGAGTTCAACAACAGTGGCAGGAAAGTCACCCGCTGCTACGGCGGCAACAATGTGACCGGTCTTTCGGGTGCGGGAGCCTGGGCGGCGTCGACTCCGGAATTGGCGCTTCTGGTGGCATCAATTGACGGAAAGCCGGAAGTGCCGGACATCATCAGCAAGGAAAGCGTGGATCTGATGACTGAATATTTCGACGAGAGCACCTACTCTCTCGGATGGAACGACACCAAGGACGGTTACTGGACCCGTACCGGAACTTTTGCCGGGACAAGCGCCCTTGTCAAGTACTTCCCTGACGGGGAATGCTGGATCTTCATCTCCAACACCAGCACCTATAAGGGGCCGGGACTCGCGCGTCACACCGCAGAACTGTTCGACAAGCTGCGAGCGAAATATTCCACAAAATTCCCGGCAAGGAATATGTTCTACCCGGAACAGGATGAAGAGGTTGACCCGGAGAAAGAGTGGTTTGACTAATCCCTCCGGCACTTCGACGAACTCAGTGACAGATGAAAAAAAAAATTCCGCCCGGTCACTGAGTTTGTCGAAGTGCCGGGCGGAATCAGTAATATTCAAAAGAGGCTACTTGTTGACGAACATCACAGCCTCAGCGATGGAGTTCAGCTTTGTGTCAACGCTGTCCGCGCGGCTAGCGAGCACGCAAGGAACGGTCGTTCCGACGAGCATACCGGCCTGCTTGACGCCAGTGGCGAGTTTGGAGTTTGTCTTCCAGAACACATTTGCGGACTCGATGTTAGGGAATTCAAGGCAGTCAGCGTCACCGGCAACCGGGCTGACAAGTTTCTTGATTTCGACAGACTCCTGGTCAATGGCGACATCCAGAGCCAGAGGGCCATCTGCTATGCAACCCTTGATCTGGCCACGGTCAACCATCTTGGCGAGAGCGGCGGCCTCCATGCAGGCTGGCATTGAGTCAAGAACCTGCTCAGATGCGGCGATGAACGCAAGCTTAGGCTTGGCGATGCCGAATGACTTGGCGACACCCACGAGATAGCCGGCGATCTTCATCTTCTGGCGGAAGTCAGGAAGAGGAATCACAGCCATGTCAGACAAGAAGAGAAGTTTGTGATAGTTAGGGCTTTCGATGACACCGACGTGACTCAGGACACCCTTTGGAGGAAGAAGTCCGGTCTCCTTGTTAAGGATGGCGCGGAGGAACTTGTCCGTGGAGCAGAGACCCTTCATCAGGACATCGCCTTCACCGTCATGAACAAGCTGCACGGCTCTTGAGACAGCCTTGAGCTCGACAGGCTCGTTGACAATCTCGAAGAGTTCGATGTCAATGTTGTTCTTCTGGCAGGTCTCCTTGATGAGTTCCTTGTCACCTACGAGGGTAACCTTCACGAAACCCATCTCTGAAGCCTTGGCGCAAGCCTCTATGGTGTGCTCGTCAACAGCCCATGCGGCGACCATTCTTTTGCATACGCCTTTCTCTTTGAGTTCGGCGAATACGTCAGCGAATTTTGTGATCATGATATTTCTGATTTTTAATCAATTATTCATCCATGCTCTGAACGAGGTGCATCGTGTCACGCGCGATGACAAGTTCCTCGTCGGTTGTCACAAGAGCCACCTTGACCTTGGAATCCGGCAAGGAGATCACTGTGTCCACTCCCCATGCGGTGTTGGCCTCGTAGTCGAAAGTGAGTCCGAGATAGGTGAAGTTCTCGCAGACCCTGCGGCGCAGACGGCTGTTGTGCTCTCCGATGCCACCGGTGAAGAAGATGGCGTCAACTCCGTTCATCTCGGCCGTGTACGCTCCGATGTACTTGATCATCTGGAATGTAAGCATCTTGAGGACAAGTTTGGCCTGACGGTCGCCGCCGTTGGCAAGCTCGTCCAGCTCGCGGGCGTCTGATGTCTTCTGAGAGACCCCGAGAAATCCGCTCTTCTTGTTCACGATGTCGTACATCTGATCAGGAGTAAGGTTTTCTTTCTTCATCATGTAAAGGACAGCGTTGGCGTCCACGTCACCGCAGCGGGTTCCCATGACCAGCCCCTCAAGCGGGGTGAGACCCATCGAGGTGTCGATGGATTTCCCGTTCACGATGGCTGTTATGGAACTGCCGTTTCCGATGTGGCAGGTGATGATCCTCGAGTTGTTCAGGTCAAGGCCTACCATCTCAGCGCCCTTCTTGGCCACGAACTGATGGCTCGTTCCGTGGGCACCGTAGCGACGGATATGGTACTTGTCATAATATTCATAAGGAAGACCGTACATGTAGGCGTACGGCGGCATCGTCTGATGGAAGGCGGTGTCGAACGTCACGACCTGAGGCACAGAAGGCAGCACTTCCTGGCAAGCCCTGATTCCGAGCAGATGGGCAGGGTTGTGGAGAGGTGCGAAGTCGCAGCAGAAGTCGATCTTCTTGATGACATCCTCGTCCACGATGGCGCTTCCGGAGAAGAAGTCGGCACCCTGCACGATCCTGTGGCCGACAGCCTCGATGTCATCGAATGACTTGAGGACACCGTGATCCTTGTCGATGAGGGCCTCAAGCACGATCTGCATTCCTACCGTATGATCCGGCACAGGAAGATCCTTGACCACCTTTTCTTTGCCGGCCGGAGTATGCTGGAGTCTTCCGCATTCCAGGCCGATTTTCTCTACTATACCTTTGGCCAAAAGGGTGTAAACGTCATCGTTCTTCATGTCAAGCAGCTGGTACTTGATCGAAGAGCTTCCGCAATTGATAACAAGAATAATCATTCCGTTTGAGATTTATGTAATTATGCTGACAAAGATACGAAATTAATCACTATTTTTGGCAAATAATATGGACGTGCGATGATTGAGGCGAGAGATATTGCGGGGATCAGTGTGCCATTCGCGGCAGGGGTCGCGGCGGGGACTGTTCTGTGCCCTTCACCTTCCGAGGGACTGCCGCTCATTACGGATTTAATTCTTCTACTCATCTGTATAACAACCATAGCGGTGCGCTTCGCCATGCTCACCAAGGGGTGGATTGCCTTCGCTGGAATATTCATTGTCGCCGGAATATTCTGCTCTTTAAGTTATTCCCTTGCAAGCGGGATTCCGGAATATTCCAACGGATTCATCGGCCCCGCCGCCGAAAAAGCCGTAGGACAGCTTCGCGCCACAATCGATGCCATTCCATACCCATCTGAGACCACAGGGCCGCTGGTGAAAGCCCTGCTTACCGGCGACAAAAGCGACCTGACCAAAGAGATCACAGGAATATTCAGGAACAGCGGAGCCTCACATATCCTTGCCCTCTCAGGGCTGCATTTGGGTGTGCTTTACCTCATCCTGACAAGGTTGACCCTCCCTCTGGGAAACAGCCCCCGGGCCAGAAAACTGAGATATTCATTGATCATCGGGGCCGCGCTGTTCTATTCAATCATGACAGGAGCCGCGCCGTCCATCATCCGGGCTTTCCTCTTCATCACCATCAACGAGACAGCCAAACTGCTTGGCAGGAAAAGGGAACCCGTAAGGGTACTGCTGGCCGCACTGACCATCCAACTGGCGCTCAAGCCGGATGTCATCAGTTCTGTTGGCTTCCAACTCTCCTACATGGCAATGGCGGGAATATTCCTGCTCTACCCCACCCTGGAGCGGATATACCCCTCCTCAAGTGGCTCAAAATGGTCTAAGTTCAACCCTTTCCGGAAAATCTGGAACGCCGCGATGTTGTCAATCTCATGTCAGGTCTTCACCGGACCGATAGCTTGGCACTATTTCCACACATTCCCGAAATACTTCATTCTGACCAATCTGATCGCTCTTCCACTGACAAGCGCAATCATGACCCTTTCAGTGGCCACAATCGCGCTGTCTTTCTTTGAAATATGCCCGGAGACGCTGGTGATCCTCAACGATCACGCCATGGAGGCTCTGGTCTTCTGCCTCAAGGTTATTTCCGGGATGGATGAACCATAATTTTACGACTTATTTTTAACACCAGCAAGATGAATCCTGGATGTTCTGATTCCGTAGAAGCAGACCA
>ERZ808242.780-NODE-780-length-21278-cov-11.454460_pt1 | contig 21278 bp, 17 predicted proteins | sample MGYA00521244_ERZ808242 | MGnify/ENA primary metagenome ERZ808242 (study PRJEB31516, sample SAMN03275573) | gut metagenome | biome: mammalia-associated habitat; material: feces | host: Papio cynocephalus | place: Kenya | collected 2012-07-27 ... | reverse complement strand
GCCTATGGCTTGTTCCATTGGCTCAGGAATGGAAAATATGTCAATTGATCGCCGATTAATATGAAGGATCGCCGGGACGTGCCATCCCGGATGGAAATGACTTGAGCATGAATGCCTTTTGATGTTCGGAATGACTATTTACTGTTAAAGTTTAGGATTATGATGCTAATAGTTGAGAGTGGGGCCACAAAGACTGACTGGTGCGCGGTCGCTCCTGGCGTGGAGCCGGTCAATGTCCGGACTCCCGGAATGAATCTGGCGACTATGCCTCAGGAATCAATCGAGGAAATTGTCAGAGAAGCTGTGTCAGCCTTTAGGAAAGAAGGTGTTGTGGACGATGTCGCGGAGGTGCATTTCTACGCCGCCGGGTTGATTGTTGCTGATGGGGAGAAACTTCCTCGGCAGGCGAGAGGACTGGATACAGTGCTGAGATCATTGTTCCCGGGAGCGGAGATGGAGTATGCCTCTGACCTTCTGGATGCCGCGCGGGCCGTGTGCGGACATAAGCCAGGAATCGCCGCGATTATGGGAACCGGCTCGAACAGTTGCTTGTTTGACGGGGAGAAAGTCGTGAAGAACGTCCGTTCGGCCGGCTTCATTCTCGGCGATGAGGGTGGCGGCGCGAGGCTCGGAAGGATGTTTATGTCGGACTTTCTGAAGGGGCTTGTCCCAGAGCCGGTCTCAAGTGATTTCGCCAAGGATTTCGAGGTGGATTATATGACCGTCGTGCAGAATGTTTATCGCGGGGACGCACCGTCGAAATATCTCGGCTCGTTCGCTCCGTGGATTTTGGAACGTTATGAAACATGTGAATATGTCCGGGACTTGGTTGAACAGAACTTTAAGGACTTCATTGAAAGGGCGTTGAAGCAGTACGACATCAGCCGGTACCCTGTCGGTGTCATCGGTGGTTTCGGTTACGCGAACAGGGCGATACTAGAAAAAGTCGCAGAACCTTACGGAATACGGTTCTCGACCATGGCAGCCACTCCCATCGAGGGGCTGGTGGAATATCATCTTGGCAGAAAATGATTATTATGGAAGATAACAGGACAACTGAGCGAACCTCAAGGTACGATCACCTTGAGAAGATGTCAACCTCTGAATTGTTGAACGCGATCAACACAGAGGACCGGACTGTTCCGGTCGCTGTGGCCGGCGCGATTCCTCAGATTCGGAAGTTGGTTGACGGAATCGTGGAGAGGGTGCCTCTCGGGGGGCGTGTTTTCTATCTGGGTGCCGGAACCAGCGGCCGCCTGGGCATCGTCGATGCCTCGGAGATTCCTCCGACCTACGGAGTTCGCGATGTGTTCATCGGCTTCATGGCTGGTGGCGACAAAGCCATCAGAGACGCTGTGGAAGGTGCCGAGGACGAGATGGACGGAGGCTGGAGAGATCTTCAGGCATATTCCCCGACAAAAAATGATGTGGTGGTGGGTATTGCCGCGTCTGGAACCACGCCTTATGTCATCGGGGCTCTGAAAACGGCGCGGGAGCATGGCCTTTTGACAGGTTGCATCACTTGTAACGAGAACTCTCCGGTGGCTTCGGCCGCCGAAATTCCGATTGTTGTGGTCGTAGGTCCGGAGTTCGTGACAGGAAGCACAAGAATGAAGGCCGGAACAGCCCAGAAACTTGTTCTGAATATGATTTCGACGGTCTCGATGATCCGTCTGGGGCATGTAAGAGGCAGCAAGATGGTGGACATGCAGCTGACAAACCACAAACTTGTGGACCGTGGAGTCAGGATGATCATGGATGAGACCGGTATTGAGGACTATGACTTTGCCCGCAAGCTGCTGCTTGAATATGGCCAGGTACGCGCGGCCGTGAACGCTTATCTTAATGAAAAGAAATGACAGTCCCCGAGACATTCCCTTCAAAACTTCTGGAGGATGCCGTGCAGGCCATAGGTTCTCTCCCGGGCGTCGGCAAGCGCAGTGCCTTGCGTCTGGCCCTGCATCTTCTTCGGCAGCCTTCGGAGAACGTTCATCATTTCGCTGACTCAATAGTCAAGATGAGGGACGAGGCGAAGTACTGCCGGCAGTGCTGGATGATTTCCGATGAAGACATCTGTCCGATCTGCGCTGACAGGTCCAGAGATCACAAGACGATCTGCGTTGTGGAGAATGTCCGTGACGTGATGAGCATCGAGAACACCGGGCAGTACCGCGGAATCTATCATGTTCTGGGCGGCATAATCTCACCGATCGCCGGAATCGGCCCGTCTGACATCACTGTCTCGCAGCTGACCGACAGGGTGCGTTCTCTGGCCACTTCCGGAGAACTGAAACCGGAGGAGATCGAAGTCATCCTTGCCTTGAGCGGGGACGTGGAGGGAGAGACTACTTCCTTCTATATCTACCGGCAGATTTCTTCCTATGGTGTGAGGGTATCCTCCCTTGCCAGAGGTCTGGGATTCGGAGATGATCTGGAATATGCCGACGAACTCACGCTCGGACGCTCGATTGTCAACCGTCAGACATTCAAGCCTTGATTATCCTTGCGGTAGCCGCTGTGACCTATGTGTAATGCTTGCTTGACAATGTTATTATCAATATTAGAATCACTGCTTCTTGCGGCGTCCCTTTGCGCTGACTGTTTTGCCGTCTCAACATGCTCCAGCGTCACTCTCAAAGGAATATCCTGGAGAAAGATTCTTCCGATCGCATTCGTGTTCGGAGTTGTCCAGACAGCTCTCATGGCTCTGGGCTGGCTGTTCGGCGACATATTCGTCGGACATATTCATAAAATAGCCAGTCTCATCGGTTTTCTGCTGCTGCTCTATGTCGGCGGGTCGATGATTCTTGAGGCCGTGAAGAACGAGGACGAGGCGCGCGACTTGAATGGCCTGAAGAACGTTGTCATCGGCGCGGTGGCGACCAGCATCGACGCTTTCGCCGTCGGAGTCAGCCTTTCGATGGGCTTTGTCCCGCTCGGCAAGATGATGATGAACCTCGCCGCGGTGTTCGCGGTGACGATGCTTTCCGTGGCCGGCGGGATGTTCGGTGGCCAGAAAATAGGTCAGAAGTTCGGCCGCCCGGCCGAAATCATCGGCGGCTGCGTCTTGATTCTGATTGGTTTGAACATCCTGTTGGGATTTATTTAGGAATATTTTTTCCTTTTTTAACGAAAATATTCCTACTTTTGTAAGTTGACTTCTCCGTAATGTCAGCGAATTGAAGTGGAACCTTTCCCACGCTCGGGCCGGGAATAATACAGGAAGATTATGATCGCGATTTTCTACAGACTGAACGGCAAGCTGTTGGTCTCCCAGTCTGAAACGGAGCTTTCAAAGATGAAACGGGACGATGTCCTTTGGATTGACATCCTTTCTCCATCGGGTGACGAGAAGCACACTGTGGACGAGTTCCTTGGAGAGGAGATTCAAAGCCGTGCACAAGCCGAGGAGATCGAGAGTTCATCCCGTTTTTCCGAGACCGAGAACGCGATTTTCGCCAACACGAACTTCCTGATGCCTGGACCGGAGGACTACTCGATGGAAGCTGTCTCCTTTACCTTCGTGGGAAATTGCCTGACGACATTGAGGGATGTTCCTCTCCGAAGCTTCACGGAACTACAGCGCAGGATTGTCGCGATGCCTCAGTCCTATCCGAACGGTTACACGGTCTTTGCCAGCATCATGGACCAGCGTGTCGACCTGGACGCCGACATGATCGAGCTCATGAGCAAGGAGATCTCCCAGTACAGCAAACGAATCAACCAGCAGGAAGACATAGACGAGGATTTTCTCTTGGACATCAATCAGCTGCAGGAGAACACAATGCTTGTGCGCGAGAACATAGTCGACAAGCAGCGCCTGATTTCCAATATGCTTCGCAGCGACAAGTATCCGAAGGATCTTCACAGGCGTTTCTCCGTCCTGCTTCAGGACATCAATTCCCTGATCAACCACACGAACTTCGGCTTCGAGAGGCTTGAGTACCTTCAGGACACGGTTGTAGGTCTCATCAATCTGGACCAGAACAAGATCATGAAGATATTCACTCTTGTCTCGGTGCTACTCATGCCTCCGACCCTGGTGGCGAGTTTCTACGGAATGAACGTGCCTATGCCGTTGATGGACAAGGGCTGGACTTGGGTGCTGCTGCTCGGGGTGATGCTCTTGACGGTCGCTCTGGTGATGTTCCTGTTCAAAAAGAACAAACTGTTGTAAAATTATTCCTTTTTTTCTTATTGTAAATCAGATAATTTTGCCTATTTTTGCACGCCTTTTGACCGGCCGTGCCGTTTCGGTGTGTCCGGTAGGGCGTAAAAATATTGTTAAACAACTAGTTATCTTTATTTACCATTATGGCAGAAGAAACACAGAAAGTAGCCGAGGAAGCTAAGGTAGAGGCCCCTGTTCAGGAGGCTCCTAAGGCCGAGGCTCCGGCAGAGAAAAAGACATCTCTCAACGCTTCGATCGCTCCTGACAAGTTCGATTGGGACGCGTTTGAAGGCGGCTCCGAGATCTACGGCGGCGAGGACAAGAAGTCCATCGAGAACGCTTATGACCAGACTCTCTCAAAGATTGTTGAGAACGAGGTCGTTGAAGGAACTGTCACCGCCATCTCCAAGAGAGAGGTCATCGTCAACATAGGTTACAAGAGCGAGGGTGTCATCCAGGCTCCTGAGTTCCGTTACAATCCAGACCTCAAAGTTGGTGACAAGGTTGAGGTTTACGTTGAGTCAGCCGAGGACAAGAAAGGCCAGCTCATCCTTTCCCACAAGAAGGCCCGCGCCCTCAAGTCTTGGGACAGGGTCAATGAGGCGTTCAACAACGACGAGATTGTCAAGGGCTTCGTGAAGACCCGCACAAAGGGTGGTATGATCGTCGATGTCTTCGGAATCGAGGCGTTCCTTCCAGGCTCTCAGATCGACATCAAGCCTATCCGCGACTACGACGCTTATGTCAACCAGACAATGGACTTCAAGATCGTCAAGATCAACCAGGAGTTCCGCAACGTTGTCGTTTCCCACAAGGCTCTTCTCGAGGCCGAGCAGGAGCAGCGCAGGGCCGAGCTCATCAGCAAGCTTGAGAAAGGTCAGATTCTTGAAGGTACAGTCAAGAACATCACCAACTACGGAGTCTTCGTTGACCTCGGTGGTGTTGACGGTCTCATCCACATCACAGACCTGTCTTGGGGCAGGATCGACAACCCGGAGGAGGTCGTCTCTCTCGACCAGAAGATCAAGGTTGTTGTCAAGGAGTTCGATCCTCAGCAGAAGAGAATCGCCCTTGGTTACAAGCAGCTCACTCCTCATCCTTGGGACAATCTCGACGCCAACATCAAGGAGGGCGACGTTGTCAAGGGTAAGGTTGTCCTCATCGCTGACTACGGCGCTTTCGTGGAGATCGAGCCGGGTGTCGAGGGTCTCATCCACGTGTCTGAGATGTCTTGGTCTCCAAGGCTCCACAGCGCTCAGGAGTTCCTCAAGGTGGGTGACGAGGTAGAGGCCAAAGTCCTCTCAATCGACCGTGAGAACAGGAAGATGTCACTCGGTCTGAAGCAGCTCACCCCTAACCCTTGGGAGAGCATCCGCGACAAGTATCCTGTAGGTTCTGTTCACAAGGCTGTCGTTCGCAACATCACCAACTTCGGTGTGTTCGCCGAGCCAGAGGACGGCGTTGAGGGACTCATCCACATCAGCGACCTCTCATGGAACAAGATCAAGCATCCTTCAGAGCTCGTTTCCCCTGGTGATGTCATCGACGTTCAGATCCTTGACTTCGACGAGGCAAACCACAAGCTCAGCCTTGGCCACAAGCAGCTTACCCCTAACCCTTGGGACGCCATCGAGGAGAAATATCCTGTAGGCTCAACCGTTGAGGGAACTGTCGCTTCTCTTACCGACAAGGGCGCCAACATCAAGCTTGAGGGTGACGACGAGGGCTTCGCGTTCAGCCGTGACCTCATCAAGGAGGACGGCAAGCAGGCTGTTGTGGGCGAGAAACTTCCGTTCAAGGTCATCGAACTCAGAAGAAGCACTCGCAGAATCCTTCTCTCACACGTTAGAACATACTCTGAGGCCAAGGCCGAGAAGGTGGCCGTAGAGGCTGACAACACAAAGAAGGCGGTCAAGAAGATCAACTCCAACCTGGAGAAGACCACCCTCGGTGACATCAGCGAGCTCGCCGCCCTCAAGGACAAGTTCGAGAAAGGTGAATAATCCATGGATTTTACTTTGACGGTGCTGGGCACGGCTTCGGCCAAGCCCGGCCCCGGAAGAAATCAGAGCGCTCAGGTACTTTCCGTACATGGGCGCTCATTTTTGATTGACTGCGGAGAGGGTGTGCAGACGCGCCTTCAGGAGAGCCGCATATCTCTGTTGAAGATTGACTCGATCTTCATCTCGCACATCCACGGGGATCATGTCTTCGGACTCTTCGGACTGCTTTCCACGATGGGAATGCTCTCCCGGATGACTCCGCTGAACATCTACGCCCCGGTCAGCTTCGGCCCTATCCTTAGATTCTTCCTTTCCTACTACGGTGAAGGAATCCCATTCGAGATCAGGCATATTCCTATGAATATGAAGGCTCCGGAAATGATCTACCATACCAAATCCCTTGAAGTCTACGCTTTCCCGCTCAACCACAAGATCGAGACTTTCGGCTGGCTTTTCCGGGAAAAGGAGCCTCAGATGAATGTCAAAAAGTGGAAAATTGATGAATATGCCCTCTCGCTCACCGAGATTGGCGCTGTGAAGCGCGGCGAGGATGTGTTTCGTGAATATCCAGACGGAACCACCGAAATCCTCCCGTTCGAGGAACTTGGCTACAAGCCGTACATTCCCCGCTCCTTCGCCTATTGCAGCGACACGGCCCCGTTCCCGGAACTGTCCTCTTGGGTAAAGGGCGTTGACCTGCTTTATCATGAGACAACCTACACTGCCGACTTGACAGACCTGGCGGCTGTCAGGCATCATTCCACGACCCTGCAGGCCGCCCGGTGCGCACTGGATGCCGGCGTTGGGAAACTCGTGATCGGACATTATTCCTCGCGTTGCAAGGACATTTCCAAGTACGAGTCTGAATGCAGGAGCATATTCCCGGAGACTTATGCCGCCAAAGACGGGGATGTTTTCGATCTTCCTTTGGTGAAATTAGGGTAGATATTGTCTGATTGGTGGTCAGTGTGGTTTTCTATCGGCTAAATTTCACTATATTTACATTTTGTAGTCAGTAAGCGGCAAAACATGATCTGCTGCGGGTCTGGCAGAGATTTTTATGGATTGTAAATATTCAGGATGAGAAAGATTGTTATATTCATAAGTCTTGTATTGTGTCATGTGGCCGCTCTCGCCCAGGACACGCCTCAGGAACGGTATATTCAGAAATGGGCTCCGACGGCGGTGCGGGAGATGTACCGCAGCGGTGTGCCGGCCAGCATCACGTTGGCACAAGGTATTCTGGAGTCTCGTTATGGGCTCTCGCCGCTGGCTGCCGAGGGTAACAACCACTTCGGAATCAAGTGCCACAAGGATTGGAAAGGCAAGTCGATGCGCTATGACGACGACGCGAAAGGGGAGTGCTTCCGGGTCTATGACTCTGCCGACGAGTCGTTTCAGGACCATTCGGATTTTCTGCGTTACCGGGACCGCTACAAGTTCCTGTTTGATCTGAAGACAACCGACTATAAGGGATGGGCGTACGGATTGAAGAAGGCCGGTTACGCCACGGATCCCAACTATCCGGCAAAACTCATCAAATACATTGAGGACTACAAGCTTTATGAATATGACACAATGACTTACGAGGAGTCTGAACGTGTTGCGGAGTCTGTGGAGGAAATCGCTGTGGCCGCTCGCGGGGATTCCAATGTGGATTCCGGCAGGAAGCCGGCCTCCGTCAAGAAAGACAAGGCGGAGAAAGAAAAATCCAAGAAAGACCGCAAGGCGCGCAGGGCCAGAAAGAAGCGTGTCAAGGATGAACCTGTCTCAGATGTGATCCCTGCTTCCCCTCTGTCTCTTGAAGAGCCAAAGAAGATTGACAAGAGCGGACTGGAGGTGTTCAGTTTCTCGTTGACCAGAGAGGCATATTCCCGCAACGGCGTTCCGTTCATCACTTCGGTTGAAGGGGAGACATATTCAAGCATCGCCGCATCGTATCACCTTTACTTGAACGAATTGCTTAGATTCAATGATTTGTCTCGTTCCGAAGAACTTCTGCCGGGGACGGTTGTCTATCTGCAGGCGAAGAAGAACCAGTCTGAAAAGGGACTTGACAAGTACATAGTCGGAGGAGACGATGAGCCTTTGCGTGACATCTGCCAACGCTTCGCCGTGAAGATGTCAAGTGTGATGAAGATGAACGGCTTTCCGGCCGGTTATGAACCTCGCGAGGGTGACACCATCATCCTTCGCGGCAAGAGATTGAAGAAGTGATGAAGACTTGGAAACTTATCGTTCTGGTCGCCGCTTTGTTGGTGATCGTGATTCTTGGTGCGGTTGGTGGGCGTTGGTATGCCGACAATCGCAAGCCGAATTTTTCAGGAAAGGCAGATTTGTATGTGCGTCCGCAGATGGCTGTGGATGAGGTGCTTGCGCAGATTCCTGACAGCATTGTCATAAATCATCGCAGCTTGGCGCGTGTGGTGAGAAAAGGCTTGTCGGATGTGGATTTGAAGCCGGGACATTATGTTGTGGAGAGGAACAAGCCGAGTGTTTATGTAGTCCGGATGCTGAGAAATGGCTGGCAGACACCTGTGAATCTGGTCCTTTCCGGGACGATGAGGATTAAGGGCTTGATTGCCCGCAAGATCGCTAACCAGATGATGCTGGACTCCGCCGACGTAGCCTCCGCTCTGAATGATTCATCATTGCTTTCCGGCTACGGTTTCACTCCCTCCGAAGTGTTCTCGCTCATCATTCCGGACACCTATCAGGTCTATTGGACAGCCTCGATGAAAGACATACTGGACAAGCAGAAGGCCGCCTACGATGCCTTTTGGACCGCTGATAATGTCGCCAAGGCTGAGGCTCAAGGCTTGACTCCCAAGCAGGTCTCGATTGTGGCGTCCATAGTCAAGAGCGAGTCGAACCATGCTCCTGAATATTCCTCAATCGCCGGTGTGTATTTGAATCGTCTGCATCAAGGAATGAGGCTCCAGGCCGATCCGACAGTTGCCTTCTGTTATGGGTACACCCTTAATAGAATTCTGCTCAAGCATTTAGAGTTCGATTCTCCGTACAACACCTACTTGCATGAAGGTCTCCCTCCCGGTCCGATCTGTGTGCCGGACAGACCCAGCCTTGAGGCCGTCCTGAATCCTGACCGTCACGGCTACCTTTATTTCTGTGCCAGCGCCGCCATGGACGGCACCCACAAATTCGCCGCCACCTATTCCGAACACCTCCGCAACGCCCGTGAGTTCCAGCGCGCCCTCGACGCCCGCCGCACCGCTGGCCGGTGAACCATTCTCCTTCCGGTCACTGATCTTGTCGAAGTGACCTTATCATAAGTGTTATAGCCAGACAAAAACAAATTTCCGATTTTTTGCACGTTAACAGAAATCGGAAATTTGTTTTTGTCTGGCCCGTATGGAGACTGAAATAAGCTTAGATCTCGCTGCCGGTGAACTGTCCGATGAAGTAGATGGCGCCGGTGCCGGACTCGCTGATGAAATAGACGAACGGTCTGTCGGCGTGGAACTCTACCTGACGAGGCTCCGGGGCGAGAGCTGACATCGTCATGATGGCAGCTGTCACCGCAGCAGCTTTGGTACCCTCCTCGCTGACCTCGATCTTGGCTTTCTGCAACATCTTTGAAACGAATAAATCACCATCGGCCAGTCTGCTGAAGTCGGCTGATGGGTGGAACATTGTCGGAGCGCCGAGAGCGGAGATCACATCGTTCAGCGGTAACTCAACCTCAGTCGTGAACTTAGGCAGCTTGAGGTCAACCTTGCAGTTCTCCATAGAGCGGCCAAGAGATGAGAGTTCTTTGGCGTTGACAACCTTCATCATGTCATCGATCGACTTGTCCTCGTTCGGCAGCAGAACCGTCATGGTGTATGATCCGTTTCCATAAGGAAGCCTGACGGCAGAATAGGTCTTGTTCGATGTGTAGAGATATTCATCGTTCCGGTGCATCATCTTGACTTTCTTGATGTCGCGGGTGTAGCCTCTGAAGCGCTCCAGCCTGGTCTCCTTGGCGTTGAACTTGTCTGTCCATGAGCCGTTGAAATAGATGGCGTTCATGATGTACGCGACGGCATTCGGATCCACATTGTCTATGATTTTAGGAATCATTCCGTCCGTATGCTTTGAGCACCAATCGTTTATGATGCCGGTTGTCTTTCCGGACGTGAAGTCAAGGCTTCCGACCTCTGCCTTGAACCAATCGCTTATAGTCTGCTCGAATTCCTTTTTGACCTTGTTGTTCTTGTTGACCGCGATGTAGTCGGCGATGCTGACGGTTGTTGAAGGATCAAGCTTTCCGGCCTTCTTGATGAGATAGCCGTACAGGGCGTTGATCTCGTCCATCGAGGCTCCGTTCCATCCCAAAGTGTTCAGAATCTCCTGACGGGTCTCACCTTCGGCTCCGTTGGCCAGAATGCTCATCAGTCCTGTCACACTTAGCGGCGAGACCACCTTGGAATCCATGCCTGACACTTTGTTGAACAGGTTGAGGGCGAAAGTGTTGTTCTTCGTCAAAAGATTCCTCTGGCTGTCGTCCAAAATCAGATAATCGCTGTCAATCTCTTCCATATTCCCCATGATAACTTGTCCGGCATCGCTCTGCCCGCTTTTTTTCGCTGTACCGCATGACATCAGCATGACAGCCGCCATGCCCGAAAGCATGACCTTTTTTGTTGTCTTATTCATCTCTTTATTCATCTCTCTCTCTTTTTCCCGTCAGGCAGGCAATTGCCTTCAGTGAATATATTCATTCAAAACGGCGATTGCCCGCCGCACTGACTAACCAATTCCCTAAATCCCGCAAGAACCGTTCCTTGCATCATTTCCCCCATAATTAATGTTCATGAATATCTATTTTCAACCACCCAGCATCCGTGAGATGGCCTTGGCTAGGCGCAGGTCGGGGTCCGTGAAATGGTTGCCGGGGTTGATCTCGAAACAGTGTGGTATGGCCGACTCGGCAAGGAGTTCAAGGACCTTGTCGGTGCATTCCCCGACCCGGCTCATCACCGGGTGCCTCGTGTTGCTTTCGTTATCTCCGAGCGATAGTGAAACGAAATCCGGCCGGCTGATCATCGGATGCGAGACTGCATATTCAATGAATCCTGGATACCAGAAGGAGGCGGAACCGCAGGCTATCCGTGCGAAGCGATCGGTCTTCCAGATGCTCCAGAGGGCGAAAAGTCCCGCTAGTGAATATCCCGCCAGCGCGCTGTAGAGTGGCTTGGCCGGCAACTGAGCCTCGGTATAAGGCACTATCCTGCCCAGCAGATCCGCCAGATGATGTTCGGCGTTTCCTTTGAACGGAGGCTGGCCTTTACGGACTCCCGGAGCCGTCCACGGAGTCAGGTCGCCCTCGAAATCGAAACCATAAACCGACACTAGATTGAAGTCCGGGCAGCCGATTCGCCGGCAGGCCTCCCAGACATTGTGCCCGTCCCCGGCTACAGAATGAATATAAACCGTAGGAAGTGACTCATCACCTCCGCACCAGATTCTGATCTTTTCCATATTCCCGCAATTTAAGAATATTTCCTCAGACTTTCAGTAGGTGGCCGGAATGTTTGGCCTCCACATTGGAAATGTATATCTTTGCAGCGTCATTAACACTGAAAGTATGAGAAAATACATCTTTATCTTTTTGAGTTTAGGTTTGCTCGCAGTCGGAGCAAATCCGCTTTTTGCCCAGCACAGGGCTGACCGTCAGAATCTTGAGAACGAGGATTCGTTCTCCATGATTGTCCTTGGTGATCCTCAGACCTACAATAAGTACGACATCAACCAGCCTATCTTTGAGCTGTGTACCGCATGGATTGCAGACAATGTGAATCACCTTAACATTAAGGCCGTGCTCTGCACCGGTGATCTGGTCGAGCAGAACGAGAACATCAAGATGAACCGTAAGATGGTGAACCAGACCAGCCGCGAGATGTGGGAGGCCGCGTCAAGATCCTTGTCGCGTCTTGACGGCAAGGTCCCGTACATCATCTCGTGCGGCAATCACGACTATGGCTATAAGACAGCCGAGAACGGCAGGACAAAGTTCCCTGAATATTTCCCTTTCGAGCGCAACTCCCGCTGGAGGGACTGCCTCGTGGCGGATTTCCCGAACCGCAACGGCGACATCTCGATGGAGAACGCCGCGTTTGAGTTCCACGACAGGAACTGGGGTGACATCCTGGTCATAACCACCGAGTTCGCCCCGAGGCCGGAGGTGTTGGAATGGGCCAGAAATCTTGCCACGAGCGAGAAGTACATCGGCCATAAGGTCATAGCGATGACCCACAGCTATCTCAAGCACCGCACGGCGGATTACACAGACAACTCTCATTATAAGGTGAGACCACAGACCTCCGGCAAGGATTTCTGGGACAAGTTCGTGTCTGTCACTCCTAATGTTGTGCTCGTGGTCTGCGGCCACACGGGGCGGCCGGGCGGCTTCGAGGATTCTGTGGCCTACCGAGTGGACAAGAACGAGGCGGGCCGCAACGTGCATCAGATGATGTTCAACGTCCAGATCCTTGGAGGCGGTTGGGAAGGCAACGGCGGTGACGGCTGGCTGAGGATCCTTGAGTTCATGCCGGACGGCAGGACCGTGAAGGTTAAAACATATTCCCCGCTCTTCGGCATCTCTCCAAGCACCAAGCACTTGGCTCACAGGACCGAGGCCTACGACCAGTTCGACATGACTATTGATTAGAAATGTTTTACGTCAGTGAGATAAAGCGCACGCCCCCGGAGACGTTCTCCACTCCGTTGCAGAAAAAAGTGTACGAGACTCTGGACAAATTGGGAATCCCGTTCGAGAGGGTGGACACCGATCCAGGAATCACGATGGAGGACTGCCGGAACATCAATGCCGGACTAGGTGGCAGGATAGTCAAGAGCATATTCCTTTGCAACCGTCAGCAGACCAAGTTCTACCTCTATGTGACAAGGGATGACAAGCCGTTCGTGACCAAGGACTTCGGTCAGGCTCTCGGGATTCCGAGGGTGTCTTTCGCCTCTGCTGAAAAGCTTCTTGAGATCGCCGGGACGGAACACGGGGCGACGACCGTTCTGAGCGCCTGTCTGGATTCAGCCAAGGAAGTCACCTTTGTGATTGACAAGGAAGTTCTGGAAGGCGAGTGGTACTGCTGCACGGACGGTACGGTGGGCTGCTTCGTGAAAATCAAGGTCAGCGACCTTCTCGATAAGTACTTGCCGGCCTGCGGACACACTCCTATCCTAATATAGGAATTACAGGAATACTGATTATTCCAGCCAACCGGACGGGAACTGCATCGTGACGCAGTGGAGGCCTCCGTGGCCGGAAAGGAGCGGACGGCAGTCGATGATGATGACCTCTCTGTCCGGGAACACTTCCTGAAGCCTTTGGCGTGCAACCTCATCGAGTTCCGAACCTGTGCCAGGCACGAGAACCGCTCCGTTGATTATCAGGAAATTGGCGTAGGATGCCGGGAGAGGGTAGCCGTCCAGGAACATCTGCTCCGGCTTAGGCAGCGGCACGAGTCTGTACGGCTTGCCGTCCAGAGTACGGAAGGACTGAAGCTGCGCTTCCATATTCATTAATGACTCGTGGTCAGGGTCTTCCGGGTCGTCGCTTTTGAGGTAGGCGATTGTCTCCGGGCCGCAGAAGCGCGCCAGAATGTCGATGTGGCTGTCGGTGTCGTCGCCGGATAGGCTGCCGTTGTCCACCCAGAGCACACGCTTGAGCCCGAACGCCTGCCTGAGCTCGCCCTCGATCTCCTCCTGGGTGAGATATTCATTCCTGTTGTCGCTGCAAAGGCATTCCGAGGTGGCCATCAGGGTTCCAGCTCCGTCGGTGTCGATGCTGCCCCCCTCAAGAACGAACGGACGCATGTCCACGCACATCACCTCATCAGCGAATGCCCTGTCGAAGAATATCTTCTTGGTGATTCCGTTGTCGAAGTTGGAGGCGAACTTGAGCCCCCAGCCGTTGAAAACAAAATCATAGAGGTACTTCTCTCCCTTGTCGCCATAGACAGCGATTCCGCAATGGTCGCGCGCCCATGTGTCGTTGATTGGACACTCATGAAAACTGATCGCGGAAGTGTCCACCCCCAGCTCAGCGAGTCTGCCAGTGGCGGCCTCTACATCGGCAGTCACCAGCAGCACCTTCTCGAAGCGCAGTATCGCAGAGATGATCCGTCCATAGCATTCCTGCACCTTCTCCAGTTCGTACCAAGGTGTCGTCTCGTCAGGCCAGGTGAGCATCACCCCGCTCTGTCTCTCCCATTCAGCAGGCAGTCTCATTTCATTACTTGTTTATTATCTGCAAAGATATTGTTATTTTTGTGAACTGTGAACAGGATCAAGAGGTAAGCCATGAAATTTCGTTTGGAATCACCATACAAGCCGTCGGGGGATCAGCCGGGGGCGATCGAGGGACTTTGTGACGCGCTTAGTCAGGGCGTGGGGGATGTGACGTTGTTGGGGGTGACGGGGTCGGGAAAGACCTTCACGATGGCCAATGTCATAGAAAAACTCCAAAGGCCGGCGCTGATTCTCAGCCACAACAAGACGTTGGCGGCGCAGCTTTACGGGGAGTTCAAAAGCTTCTTCCCGTCCAATGCCGTTGAATATTTCGTCTCCTATTACGACTACTACCAGCCGGAGGCCTATCTTCCGACCACCGACACATACATCGAGAAAGACCTCAGCATCAATGACCAGATCGACAAGCTGCGCCTCAGCGCCGCGTCGGCTCTGATGTCAGGAAGAAGGGATGTGATTGTGGTCTCCAGTGTGTCCTGCCTTTATGGTATCGGAAATCCGGAAGACTTCCATGCCCAATCGATTCTGGTGAAACGAGGAGAACAACGCAGCCTGACAAGGCTCCTTTATCATCTCGTTGATGCCAACTACAGCCGTACGGAGGTGGATTTCAAAAGAGGAACGTTCAGGGTTCGTGGAGACACAGTCGATGTGTTCCTCGGAGGCTCTGATGAAGCCGTCAGGGTCGAGTTCTTCGGTGATGAAGTGGATTCTCTTTCGCTGATTGATCCGCTGACCGGAGCGCACATTGAGTCACTGGATGAAGTTCCGATCTTTCCTGCCACTAATTTTGTGACCACAAGGGAGCGTAGCATCAAGGCCGTCAGCATGATCCAGGACGATCTCAAAAAACAGATCGACTATTTTAATGAGATTGGCAAAGGGTTGGAGGCCAAGAGGTTGCAGCAGCGGGTCGAGAATGATCTAGAGATGATCAAGGAGATGGGCTACTGCCCCGGAATCGAGAACTATTCCCGCTACCTGGACGGTCGTCTGCCCGGTCAAAGACCGTTCTGCCTCATTGATTACTTCCCGAAAGATTTCATCACATTCATCGACGAGAGCCACGTCACGATCCCGCAGATAAGGGCGATGTACGGCGGCGACCATGCCCGCAAGTCTGTTCTCATTGAATATGGCTTCCGCCTTCCCGCTGCCTCTGACAACCGCCCTCTGACCTTTGACGAGTTCAATTCCATAACCGACCAGAAGGTCTATGTCAGCGCCACGCCGTCGGACTACGAGCTAGAACGCTCCAACGGCCTTGTGGTAGAGCAGGTTGTGCGGCCTACCGGTCTGCTGGATCCTCCGATTGAAGTCAGACCTACCAAGAATCAGGTGGATGACCTTGTTGAGGAGATACGCAAGAGGGCAGAGAAAGATGAGAGGGTTCTCGTCACGACCCTGACCAAGAGAATGGCCGAGGAATTGACCGACTATCTGGACAAGATCGACATCCGTGTGCGCTACATCCATTCCGATGTGGACACGGCTGAGAGGGTCGAGATCATCGAGGACTTCAAGAACGGACTCTTCGACGTGCTGGTCGGTGTCAACCTCCTTCGCGAGGGGTTGGATATTCCTACAGTGTCGCTTGTGGCGATCCTTGACGCCGACAAAGAAGGCTTCCTGCGCTCCGGGAGAGCCTTGACCCAGACGGCGGGCCGCGCGGCCAGAAATGTCAACGGACTTGTGATAATGTACGCAGACACAGTAACCGAGTCGATGGAGCAGACCATTCGCGAGACCAACCGCCGAAGGACAAAGCAGATTGAATATAACAAACTCCACCACATCACCCCTAAGCAGGTTGAGGTGAAAAGGAATATACTCGTGTCCGAACTCTATGGTGAGCCAGAGAAGGCTGTCAACCCTCGTGTCAAGAATGGCCCGAGCGGAAGGGTCAGCGCAGCGGATTCAGTTTCCAATCCAACGTATATTCCTAATCCAAGTGATCTGGGCCGCGGTACGGTCTCCGTTGGACTCGGACACGATTCTAAGAGGGAAGGGAACACGGCTTACGTCGACGGTTTTGTCAAGGCTGATCTGGCCGCAGTGCTTCAGGATCCGGTCATCCGCTCCATGAGCCGTGAACAGATCCAGAAGACCATCGCTGAGGACAAGCGCAGGATGGAGAAGTCTGCTGCCGATCTTGATTTCAGCGAGGCCGCCCGCTACCGCGACGAGATGTGGGCTTTACAAGAATATTTGAAGGTCTGGAAAGACTAATCTTTCCAGACCTTCAAATATTCTCAACCCCCAGTCACTTTGTGACAGCCCCGGTGGGGCACTGGGGACCGTATTCCCCAGACCCCTTGCGTCGCTTTGCTCCGAATGTGGAAAGTGGTAAATTAGGTGTTTTGACTGGTAAATTTCGTTGGCTGATGAAATTTACCAGCCATTAAATTTGTGCTTACCTTATGATTGCTTAAATTCGCTTCTCCTGATTAGAAAATGATATGTCTGCAATAATCAAGTAAATCCAATATGAGAAGAATCATTCGTTTTATCATTGCCACCGCACTTGTCTGCGTGGCTTCCGCATGCAGCAACTACGATGCTGACATCAGTAGTCTTGACGAGACAAGCAAGGCTTTGGAGACTAAGATCACAGAACTGAAATCATCTTTGACAAGCCTAGACAACACCGACAAGGAACTGAAAGGCTACATTGAAGCCCTTGAGAAGAAATCATCCGACCTTCAGGCAGCTATTGATGCCATTAATGAGAGATTGTCAAAAGGTGGAAGCGAGGAGCTTATTGCCAGCCTGAATTCGTTGAGGAAGGATATGGAGGCCAATCAAGAAAAAGTTGACCAGACCATAGAAAACTTGAAAAGTAAGGACGTGGATCTTGAGAATAAGATAAGCGCCCTGAAGCAAGAACTGACTGAAGACATAAAGAATTGGACCAAGGATAATTACGACAAGACAATATCCGGACTGGCGGAATCTGTGGCTGAAATCCAAGGTACGGTCGGGACTGTCCAGAAGTCTTTGGAAAGTCTTTCCAGCCGGATTGACAAGATAGAGAATGACCTTGATTCAAACATTAAGGAAAAAGTCAGTGCGGCCATCGAGGACATCACCGGCGAAAGCTTAAAGGCACTTCAGGATGCGGTCAACGACCTTGAGGTCAAAATCAATGGAATCAAGGAATATATTGACAAGATCTTGAAGAACTATTACACAAAGGATGAGATCGATTTGGCTCTTGTCTCCATCATTCACGAACCGATATATACCGATGGACTTATAAGAGTCCCTTACAGATTGAAGGATGGCAAATATGTTACCGAGAACTTTGATGTTTTCTTTTCCACTTCCTGCCAGGAAAGCCTTAAAGGCCATCTAAGCATTAAGAATGCCCTGGCGCACTATACCATCGATTACGGTGACGATGAGGACGAAGCTGGTGACATAGAAAAAGTTACAGTGCTTGACGCGGATTATTACTCTGGCGGTTTTTCCTTGACATTGTCGGCCGCTTCGTTAGAAGACGCTTTCTTTGCCGGAAGGTTGGGCGCGAAATTGGAAGTCACCGTAAGCCTGGATGGCCGTTTAATTCTGCTTGGCTGTTATACTCTTGTGCCGGCGAATCTTGACCAGGATGTGAAGACGTTCTGGGTGGATAACACCTCGTTCAGGATGGTCAAGGTTCGGGCTGGTTCTTTTGATATGGGAGCCCCAAGTTATTTCTCCAGTGCCTTGGACAATGCGAAACCACAGCACAAGGTAACCATTACCAAAGACTATTGGATCGCCGAGACCGAACTGACACAGAAACTGTACAGAACCGTTATGGGTGATGACAACGTGACGACGAGATGGATGGAAGATGGAATATCTGGAGATGATATGCCCGCTTGTGCGATGTCGTGGAATGAGAGCGAGGCGTTCATTGAAAGACTCAATGACCTCACAGGTGAGGAGTTCCGTTTCCCGACCGAGGCGGAGTGGGAGTTCGCGGCCAGAGGAGGAATAAAGAGTGAAGACTTCTTCTTTTCTGGAAGTTATGATGCGGATGAGGTGGCTTGGTACGCTTCTAATTCCGGTGCCAGGCCTCATTCTGTCAGGCAAAAGAAGCCGAATGAGCTTGGCCTTTATGATATGTCTGGCAATTGTCCTGAATGGTGCTCGGACTGGTACGCTTCGTATAGTGCAGCGACTCAGACTGATCCTGTCGGCCCGGAGAGCGGAGAGGAAAAGGTCGTCAGAAGCCGCGAGAGTACGGATAGAGCTGACACTGACTTCATCAGCGTCTATTTCCGTGATCATAAATCACCGGGTCATGAATACGAAATGCACAGCACCGTCCGTCTGGCCCTTACAGTTGAGGAATAGGACATAAAGTCGCTTCGACAGGCTCAGCGACCAGTGGATTCGGCTGCTGAGCCTGTACTATTTTCGGTCACTGAGCTTGTCGAAGTGACCAAGCTAAACCCTGTTGACTTTGGTGACGTGCTTGAGCGTCTTTATCTGCGAGATCACCTTGTCAAGTTCAGTGTTGGACGGCACGGAGATCCTCATCGTGATCTCGTAGGTGCCGCTCCGGCGGTTCTCATTGACGTTGAACGTCCTGAGAGAGGCTTTGAATGTGTTCACGATCTCGGTGATCTGACCGATGACCGATGACTCCATGTCAGCGATGATCTTCAGCGAGCTCTGGAAACTTCCTCCGGCAGGGGAGTCCGCCCACTTGACTTTCTGGATTCTGTACGGGTATGCACTGATCAGACGCGCCGCGTTCGGGCAGGAAATCCTGTGGATCTTGATGCCCTCGGTCCTTGTCACGAATCCGAACACGTCATCTCCGAACACCGGATGGCAGCACTTGGACATCTTGTAGTCCAATCCCTTGAGATCGCGTGCGTTCAGCACGAGAATGTCATCGGAGGAATTACGGTTTCCCCATTCTGCTGACCTGGTCTCAATCCTTTCCGCTTCAGCCTCTTTCGCGGCCTCGATGGCTTCCGCCGCTATCCGATCTCTGTCCAGAATGTAGTTCTTGACATCGTTGACATCAACCTCCCCGTCAGCGATTGCGGCGTAGAACGAGTTGAGTGTGGCGTATTTGAGCTTCTTCAACAGTTCGGCGAGAATCTCGTCCGGAAGCTCCATCTTCCAGTTTTTCAACCGCCGGCCCAGAAGTTCCTTTCCCTGTGCGGCTTTTTTATATTCCTCCTCATTGAGTTCCTGCTTGATGCGGTTGCGGGCTTTGGAGGTCACGACGAAGTTCAGCCAGTCGGAGGACGGTTTCTGGTTCTTGCCGGACATTATGTCTACCACATCCCCAGTCTTGAGTTTCTCCCTGATTGACACCGCCTTGCCGTTGATGCGACCGCCGGCGCAGCGCACCCCGAGTCCTGAATGAATATTAAAGGCGAAGTCCAGTACCGTGGCTCCGGCAGGCAGAATTCTCAACTCTCCCGACGGGGTGAACACGAATATCTCCTTGGAAGGTGGCTGCGGAAGCTCGTCCGGACTGCCTTCGTGCGGATGCTCAAGGGCGTAGCGCACGGATGTCAGCCATTTGTCCAGCTGAGCCTCGTGCTTGATGCCTTTGTAGGACCAGTGCGAGGCCTGTCCGTTCTCCGCCTCGTCATCCATCCTCTTGGTCCTTATCTGGACTTCAATGTAGGCCCCGCTCTTGTTCTTGACCGTGATGTGCAGGGACTCGTAGCCGTTCGGCTTAGGGTTCGTCACCCAGTCACGCAGACGCTTCGTGTCGGCTTCATATTCCTCAGTCACGTAGGAATACACTTTCCAGCAGAGGTCTTTTTCCGTCTTGGCGTCAGGCTCGCAGTCGATGATGAAACGGATGGCGAAGACATCATAAACCCCCTCGAACGGCACTTTCTGCTTCTGCATCTTCCGCCAGATAGAGAATGCGGTCTTTGTCCTGATCTTCAACTTATAGTGGATTCCGGCGTCGGACAGGGTCTTCTTGAGCGGTTCGATGAACTCCTCGGTCAGCCTGATGCGGTCTCTTTCCGTGGCCTTCAGCTTGTTGGTGATGGCCCGGTACTGTTCCGGCTCGGCGAAGCGGAAGTAGATGTCCTCCATCTCGCTTTTGATGTTGTAGAGTCCAAGCTGATGAGCCAGAGGAATGTACAGCATCAGAGTCTCCAGGATCTTCTTTTCCCTGGAGGCCTTCGGGAACATCTCAAGATGCCTCATGACCTCCAGCCTGTCGGCGATCTTGAGCACGGTCACGCGCGGATCCGTCGAGTACTGGACAATCAGCTTCTTGTAGCTCTCGGCCTCCAACCGTGTGTCCTTTGGCTTGATCGTGGCAATCTTGTTCAGTCCCTCCACCATCTTGTAGACATCCTCCGGGAAACCACCTGACCGTAAATCAATCTCCGGATGTTTTCTGGTTGCTTCATGAAGGAACACCGCCGCCACACAGTCCGCCGGCAGACCGATCTCGTCCGCCGCGATCAGAGCCACGTTGATCGGATGCTCGATGAATGGATGGCCGTTGCCACGTGTCTCGTCCGCCAAAGCCGCCGCGGCAATAGCGTACGCTTTGTCGATGAGAGCCTGTCCAGCCTCATCGTACTGGGGAAATCTCTGATGAATCGTGTCCATAGCAAGTCCGTTTATGTTCATCAAATGTAATAAATTTCTCTGGACATCGGAATATTTTTGCTACTTTTGCTGACTTTACGATTGGCAGCAATGCATTGGGATCCGTACATATTCCTTTCTTTCGTTTCTGGAATAGCAGTCACAACGCTTGGGGTTGTGCTGTGCCTTGTGCGTATCGAACCTGGTGAGGACAGTTTCAAGATCCGAATGGCCAGGGTGATACTGGCGGCAAGTTATTT